>Ga0209467_1000047_pt1 | contig 239302 bp, 227 predicted proteins | sample Higcelwee11metaG_FD_187175 | JGI IMG/M metagenome (GOLD analysis project Ga0209467, IMG submission 187175) | Freshwater pond sediment microbial communities from the University of Edinburgh, under environmental carbon perturbations - High... | ecosystem: Environmental > Aquatic > Freshwater >...
GGTCACAAACGTCTATTCGATCACTTGGGCGGCCTTCTTCAGGACGGATTCGGGAATGGCCACGCCCATGGCGGCGGCGGCCTTCTTGTTCACTACGATCTCCAGATCCTTCAGCCGTTCCACCGGCATCGTGGCGGGCTTGGCGCCGTCCAGGATGCGCTTGGCCATGGCCGCCGTCTGTTCGCCCATGCGGTAATAGTCGATGGCCACGGCGGCGATGGTTCCGCGTGGCACGGAGTCGTTGTCGGAGCTGAAAAGCGGCAGCTTGCTCTCCGTGCAGACCTTGATGGCCGACTCCAGGGCCGAGACCACGGTGTTGTCCAGGGGGATGTAGATCGCGTCGCACTTGCCCGCCAGACTCTTGGCCGCCTGATACACGCCGCTGGAGTTGGTCACGGTGGCCTCTGTCACGACGACGTTACGCTTTGCGGCCTCGGTCTTGAGCAGGTCGAGCTGGCTGACGGAGTTGGCCTCTCCGGCGTTGTAGATGACGCCCAGGGTTTTGAGGCCCGGGAGGATATCGATCATGAGTTCGATCTGCCGGTCCACCGGGCTCATGTCGGTCATGCCGGTGACGTTGCCGCCGGGGGCCTCGAGCGAGGCCACGAGTCCCGCGCCCTTGGGGTCGGAGACGGCCGAAAAAAGGACGGGGATGTCTTTTATCTTCTGGGCGGCGGCCTGGGCCGAGGGCGTGGCGATGGCCATCACCAGGTCCGGCTTTTCGCCGAGCATCTGGCTGGCGATCTGCACGTTGACCGCCGGATTGCCCTGGGCGATGTGCACGTTCACCACGGCGTCCACGCCGTTTTTCTTAAGCCCTTCCACGAACCCGTTGCGGACGGCGTCGAGGGCGGGGTGCTCCACGATCTGGCTGATGGACACCACCGGCTGGGCGGCCAGGGCGGCGTTTGCGTTCAGGATCAGGGCCAGGGCGCACAGGAGGATGATTCCTGGACGGTTCATGACGAGTCTCCTTTTGGGTGGGCTGGTTTTTTTGTACGTGGCCGGTTTTTCATACGGCTGTCGGCGGGATCAGTCCATCCCGGCCGCCGTTTTGCTGTTTCGTAAGGCTTCCGGGGCCATCTCGCTGGCCGTGACCATGCTGACGCGCGTATCGCGGCTGGCGGCGAAGGCCCGCAGGGCCTCCAGGGTTTCGGGGTAGGGATGGCCGATGGCCAAGGCCTGTCCGGCTTTCAGGGCCAGGGCCTCGGTGGTTTTTAGCTGGCGCAGGATGGCCCGCACGTCGCGCACGTTGTCCAAAAAGACGTAGCGGCGGCGGTATTCGCCGCCGGTCTTGGCCGTCGCCGCCGGGACCACGCTTTTGCCGGTGGTCAGACTGTCCAGGAAAAAGAGATTTTTTTCGTCCAGATGCGTCAGGACCACGGCCATGCCCGCCGCATCCTCGGTGAAACGGGACCCCATATGGTTGTTGACCCCGGAGGCGTGGGGCGTCTGGGCCAGGTTTTCGTCCAGGATGGTCTGGATGCGCTCCGGCCCCATGCCGACCAAAAGCGCCCCCCGGCCGGGGTTGACCCCGGGATAGCCCTGGGGCTGCATGGGCTGGTGCAAAAGCACCTGGGTCCCGTTCCGGGCGGCCAGGGCGTCCACCTCGGAGGTATGGGCCCGAAAGGGCATGATGGCCATGGTCACGGGAAAACCGAGCTTGAGCAGTTCCTTGGCGAAGGCCACGCTGTCGCCCAGGTCGTCGATGACCACGGCCATGCGCGGGGCGGACGGGGAGGCGGGCGGCGGGACGGATTGGGGCTCGGCCGGAGGGGGGGCAGGATCGGCCGGAACCACCACGGCCCCGCGATATTCGCGCACCACCTCCATCTCCGGGGTCAGATCGGCCTTGCCCGTGAAATGCTCCTCATAGGCGACGCCTGGCTCCTGGGCGGCGGGGGGGACGGCCTCCGACGGCGCGGCCGGGGGCTTGCGGGGAGCGGGCGCCGCATCGACTGGGGCGCGCTTCTCGGAGGCCTGGCGGGTGCGGGCGGGGGCGTCCGGATGGGCGCGCTCCAAGAGCAGACGGCCGTCAGGGGTGCGGTTCGCCGGGCCGATGAACTGGATGCCCAGGACGACCAGGGCTACCCCCAGGATGATCCCGGCCGCAATGAGCCAGGCGCCGGGCTGGGCCAGCCGCTTTTTCAGGGAGGACCGCCAGGCGGTCTTCTTTGTGGTGCGGGGCTTTTTTTTCTTTTTGGGTGCGGCCATGGGGTGCGGCTGCGGCCGTCTGCGTGCCCGGCGGCCAGGGATGGAATCGTCCTGGCCGCCGGGCACGCAGACGGCCGTCTGTTTGCATGATCACAAAGAACCCGCCCGTTCCTCTTAGGGGAGCAACGGGCGGGGATGAAGGCGGACGCCTATTGGACGAGGGCCTGGATGGGAACGGTCTTGACCAGTTCCAGGCCAAGCTTCAACTGGTTGTCCCGCTCCAACTGCTCCTTGATCTTCTGCTTGGGATCGTCGCTGTCGGCCTTGGAGTCCTTGCGGTTCTCCAGATGTCGGGACAGGTCCTTTTCCCGGAACTGATGCTGGCCGTTGGTCATGTCCCGCTCGGACGCGATGTCCTGCAGGGGGACCTTGAAGTCCGGCTCGATGCCTTCGGCCTGGATGGAGCGGCCGCTTGGCGTATAGTAGAGGGCCGTGGTCAGCTTGATGCCCGAGCCGTCGGACAGGGGGATGACCGTCTGCACGGAGCCCTTGCCGAAGGTCTTTTCGCCGATGAGCAAGGCCCGCTTGTGGTCCTTGAGCGCCCCGGCCACGATCTCGGAGGCCGAGGCGGAGCCGGCGTTGATGAGCACCACCGTGGGGGCGGTGACGTCTCCGGATTCGCCCCTGGCCTCGAAGTCCTTGCGCTGGTCGTTGTTTTTTCCCTTGATGGAGACGATCTTTCCCGAGGACAAGAACATGTCCGACACGCTCACGGCCTGTTCCAAAAGGCCGCCCGGGTTGTTGCGCAGGTCGAGGATGACGCCTTTGAGCGGCGTGCCGCCCTTGCCGTAATCCTTCAGGGCGTCTTTAAGCTCGCTGGTGGTGTTTTCGTTGAAGCGGCTGACGCGTAAAAGCAGGTAGCCGGGCTCAAGCTCCGTCTTCTTGACGCTGATGATGGGGATGGTGTCGCGGACGATACGCACCTTGAGGGGCTTTTGCCCATCCTTGTGCATGATGGTCAGGCCCACGGGCTTGCCCTTGGGGCCGCGAATTTTTTGCACTGCGTCCACAAGGGACATGTCCTGGGTGGGCTGGTCGTCGATTTCGAGGATGATGTCCCCGGCCTTGACCCCGGCCTTGTCGGCAGGGGTGTCGTCAATGGGGGAGATGACCGTCAGGCGGCCGTTCTCCAGACTGATCTCGATGCCGATGCCCCCGAATTCGCCCGAGGTGCTGACCTGCATCTCCTTGAATTCTTCCTTGCTGAGGAAGCTGGAATGCGGGTCGAGCTGCTGGAGCATGCCCACAATGGCCCCGTCGATGAGCTCACTGCGGGTGACGCCCTTGACGTAGTGGTTCTCCACCAGATCCATGACCTGGCTGAAGCGTTTGAGCGGCGCGAACCGGTCCTCTTCGGCCGCCGCCGCCAAGGCGGAGACAGCGGAGCAGATGACCAAAAGGGTCAGGAGAGCGCACAGGAAATGCCGGAAACGCATAGATGCCTCCAGGGGCCTGGCGGGACCAGTCCCGGGAACAGGGACGGATTTGTTGGATTCACAGCTGTCAATCACGCGCGGCCAGCCAATCCACGGGGTTAATGGCTTTCTCGTGAAAACGCAATTCAAAATACAGTCCGGACCCGCCCGCCGGCGGGTAGTATCCGGCTCGGCCCAGGGTGGCGTCGCCTGCCACCTCCTGGCCCATGGACACGGCGATGTCGGCCAGATAGGCGTACACCGTAAAATGGCCGTCGCCGTGGGAGACAATAACCACCTTGCCCATGCCGCGCAACAGGTCGGAGAAGACCACCTTGCCCGGGGACACCGCCCTGACCGGGGCGTTTTCCGCACACGAAAACCCCATGCCCCGCCTGGGCGGCGTGGCGGCCGGATCGAAGCCCGAGATGGGCGCGCCCGGCACAGGCCAGGCCATGGAGCCTTTGGGCACGGGCGTTGGGGCGGCCTTGGCCGCAGCCATGCGGGCGTCGAGTTCGCCGATGGTATGCAGGATGTCTTTGAGCTGTTCCTCTTCGCTGACGATGCGGCGGCGCACATTGCGCAACTGCTTGGAAAATTCAAGCTGCTCGGCCAACAGTGCGTCCTTGCTTTTTTCGGCCTCGGCCCTGGCCCTGGCCAGCTTGGTGCGCGCCGTCTCCTGGGCGGCCATGTTGGCGGCCAGACGCGCCGACTGCTCGCGGTAGGCGGCGTAGGACTTTCCGGCTGCGGCGTAGAGTTCCGACAGCCACATGAAACGGCGGTCGGCCTCCTCCCAGGAGGCCAGCCCGGCGGCCTTGGCCTCCAGGTTGTTTAGGTGCACCGGCCAAAGCGCCGCAAGAAGCCCGGACATGTGCGACCGGGCGGCGTCGAGCTGGCGGGACAGGGCGGCATGCTCCGCCGACAGCCGGGCCTCCTCGGCCATGACCTCATGCACCAGACGCTCTTTTTCCGCCAACTGCCCGGACAGGGCGCCGACCTTGGCCTCAAGCCCCGTCAGCCCGGCCCCCAGGCGGCGCTCCTCGGCCGAAAGCTGCTCCATGGCCTTGCGGCGTTTGGCCTCAGTCTCCTTCTGCCTGGCGAGTTCCGACGCGATGGCCGGGGCGGCGTCATGGTCCTGGGAGAGGGCCCGGGGGGGCAGGACTGCGGCCGCCGCCAGGACTACGGCGAAAAAAACCGCCGCCCGGAACCGGGCGATGGGGCGGGGCGGGGGCGGCGCGCTATGATGTGGGCGGTCCATGGTTGATCGGGGCGGGGCGGCTTTGCGGGTTAGAGGAACTGGTTTAAGGGGCAGTCCGCGCAACGGCCGGAGGCCTTTTTGCACCAGGACTTGCCGGTACGCACGATGAGGGCGTGGTATTCGTTGAAGAGCCTGGGGTCGGGATCGAGGACATCCATGAAAAAATCGCGCATCTCGTCATAGGCGGCCTCCTCGGGAACCAGCCCGTGCCGGGAGAGCAGGCGGCGGGTGTAGGCGTCCGCCACAAAGGTCGGATAGTCCAGGGCATAGAGCAGGATGCTGTCGGCGGTCTCGGGACCGATGCCGCTTACGGCCAGAAATTTCTCGCGCATGTCAGACAGGTCGCGTCCGGCCAGGGCGGTGATGTCGTAGCCGCATTCGGCCTTGAGAAAGCCCAGAAGGTTCTTCAGACGCCCGGTCTTGAGCCGGAAATAGCCCGAGGGGCGGATGAGCTCCGCCAGACGCGCGTCGGGCAGGTCGTGCAGGAGCTTTGGGGCAAATACGCCGGCGGTTTTGAGGTTGTGTATGGCCTGTTCAACGTTGGTCCAGGAGGCGTTTTGGGTGAGTATGGCCCCTATGGCCACCTCGAAAGGGGTCTCCCCGGGCCACCAGCGGCTGGGACCCAGGCTGTCCAGCATGGCCTGGAACATGTTCATGAGCAGGCTTTGACGGTTCATGGGGTGGTGTCGCGACGACGGATTGAGGTTTTCTGGTCTGTCTCGTCCGCGATTGGCGCGAGAAGCCAAAGGGTGGGGGGAAAGACGGCTTCTGTCAAGGGGGCGGCGGCGTTTCCGGGATGCCGGGGCGGCGATGTTGCCAGGACGCCACGCCCGGGATAGGGTGTGGTCCGAAAAATCCCCAGGAGTTCCCTATGCCGACCGCCATGGCCTACATCACCTGCGAAAGCCTTGAGCAGGCCCGGGAGATCGGTCGGACCCTGGTGTCCGAACGTCTGGCCGCCTGCGTGAACATCCTGCCCGGCATGACCTCCATGTACTGGTGGCAGGGGAAAATCGAGGAGGCCGACGAAGTGGTGCTCGTCGCCAAGACCCGCATGACCCTGGCCGACGCCCTGACCACGCGTGTGACGGCCCTGCATTCCTATGACGTTCCCTGCGTGGCGGTCCTGCCGATTTTACGCGGCAACCCGGCGTTCATCTCCTGGATCGAAACCGAAACCCAGGTCCCGTCCTGACCTCAAGCACAAGGAGTCCGCTGCATGCGCATCCTCGTTTCCGGTTCCCTGGCCTACGACCGGATCATGACCTTTCCCGGCAAGTTTTCCGACCACATCCTGCCTGACAAGATCCACATCCTAAACGTCTGCTTCCTGGTCGACGGCCTGACCGAGAAATTCGGCGGCACCGCCGGGAACATCGCCTATTCCCTGAAGCTTCTGGGACAGGACCCGGTGATCCTGGCCACGGCCGGAAAGGATTTCGCCGGATACCGGCAGTGGCTTGAACAGTGCGGCCTAAGCTTCGAGGGTATCCGCCAGGTAGACGACGAGTTCACGGCCGGGGCCTACATCACCACCGATCAGTCGGACAACCAGATCACCGGATTCAACCCCGGGGCCATGAAGCATGTCTGCGGGTATGACGTGGACAGCCTGGACCCCGCAGACGTCCTGGCCATCGTGGCCCCGGGAAACCTTGCGGACATGCAGGACTATCCCCGGCGCTACAAGGCGCGCGGCATCCGGTTCGTGCTCGACCCCGGGCAGAATATCCCGGCCTTTTCCGGCCAGGCGCTGACCGAGATGCTCACCGGGGCCGCCTACCTCATCTCCAACGATTATGAGCTGGAGCTTATCCAAAACGCCACGGGCCTGACCCTGGCCGACATCCTGTCCCGGACGGGCACGCTTATCACCACCCTTGGCGAGAAGGGATCGATCATCCGCCAGGGCGGCGCGGAGCTGGCCATTCCCCCGGCCCGGTCCACGGCGGTCAAGGACCCCACCGGCGCGGGGGACGCCTTCCGGGCCGGGCTGCTCATGGGCCTTTGCGCCGGACTGCCGCTTGAAAAGGCCGGGCGGCTCGGCTCGGTGAGCGCGGTCTACGCCGTGGAGCGCCACGGCACCCAGGAGCATGCCTACACCATGCAGGAATTCATGGCCCGCTACGAAGCAAACTTCGGCCCGTTGTAAACGTTTCGCCGCGACGCCCGGAGCCAGGTCTCCGGGCGTCGCGCCGCAGCCTCGGCTCACCTTTTTTGCCCCGCCGTACGCCGTCGCGCAATCGTCACTAAAACACCACGAAAGCCCCCCCTGGGGGGAGTAGGGACATGCTTCCGCCTGGACGCCTATCCTTCGCGTCATGTCTTTTCGCCGCAGAGGAGCGCCGCATGTCTCTCAAATCCAAGATGATCGCCTTTTGTCTGCTGGTGGGCATGGTTCCGGTTACGGTCATGGGGGTGTTCGCCGTGAAACGGGCGGCCGCCAGCCTGACGGAGTTGGCCCTGGGCCGTGTGGAGGCCGTACGCGACGCCAAAAAGGCCGCCGTGGAGGCTATGGCCGGAAAATGGCTGGCCGACGTACGCATCTACGCCGGGGTCAAGGAGGTCTACCACGCCGTGGCCATGGGCCGCGACGCCTTCATGGGCGTCAAACCAGGGGTGCGGGCCGATGTGAACGATCCGGCCTACCTGGATACCCGCAATTTCGTCATCGCCGCCTTTAAGCCCTTCGTGGAGATACTGGGCTACGAGGACGCCCTGGTGGTGGACGACTACGGCCGGGTGCTTTTCTCCGTGGCCAACGGCGCGGAGGTGGGCGAGGACATAAAAAACGGTCCGCTCAAGGACTCCGGCCTGGGCCGGGCGTTCGCCAAGGCCATGGCCGGTGAGGCGGCGTTTTCGGATTTCGCGCCGTATCCCCCCCTTCACGGCGAACCCGTGGCCTTCGTGGCCGCGCCCATCCGTGACCATGTGGGCAGGGTGGAGGCCGTGGCCATGCTGCGGGCGCCACGGGCCAGTCTGGCCGGAATCATGGCCCTGCGCACGGGCATGGGGCAGACCGGGGAGAGCTTTTTAGTGGGCGGGGAGGGGCTTATGCGTTCGGACTCCTTCCGGGCCGCCGACACCCATTCCCTGCGGGCCTCGTTCGCCGCGCCGCACACGGGGAGGGTTGAGACCCAGGCCGCGAAATCGGCCCTGTCCGGTGCGACCGGCACGGCCCTGACCGAGGATTTTCGGGGAGTTCCCGTGTTGTCGGGGTTCGCCCCGGTGACCGTCGGGGACGTGACCTGGGCGCTTTTGGCCGAAACCGACCAGGATGAGGCGCTGGCCGCAGCCGATGATCTGACCCTGGGCGCGCTTGGACTGGGGGTGATCACGGTGGCGGCCATCCTGGCGGCCACGGTCGCTTTCCTGCGCCGGGAGCTTTTGACCCCCTTTGCGGCCATTCGGACCTACCTGCGCCAGATCGCCGGGGGGACGCTCTCCGCTGAACTGCCGGGACGCTTCAAGGCCGAAATGGCCGAGATCAAGGAGGGGCTCCTGGAGATGACCGGAGAGATCAAGGTCAAGCTGGGATTCGCCGGAAGCGTGCTTAAGGCCATGACCGTGCCCTGCCTGGTGGCCAACGCCAAAAACCGCCTGACCTTCGTCAACGCCCCGTTGCTCGATTTGCTGCAGGAGTCCGGCGACCCCGAAAGCCGCCAGGGCCAGGACCTGGCGGCGTTCTTGCGCGATCTGGGGGATGGCGGGGCCATGGCGGCGGGCTGCCTGTCCTGCCGGGAGGACCGGGCCGTGTGCGGCCTGACGACGACAGGCCGGGGGCGGCGCGGGCGGGCGTTTAACGTCCGGATCGACGCCGCGCCCCTCTATGACCTGGACGACAACCGCATCGGGCTGTTCGTGCTGGTTACCGACCTGACCGACATCACGGCCCAGGCCGAGCGGGTGCGGCTGCAGCATGAGCTGATGTCGGCCCTGGCCGCCCGGGCTGACCGCATCGCCAAAGGGGTGTCCGCCGAGGCCCGGGACCTGTCCGGGCTGGTGGCCAGGGCCGCAGACGGCGCAGCCACCCAGACCCGGCGTTTATCCGACGTCTCCGGGCTCGGGCGATCGGCCCAGACCACCCTGGACACGGCGGCCGCCCAGTCCACCGAGGCCGCCGCGCGCGCCGGGGAATCCATGGAAACGGCCCGAAACGGCGCGGCGGACATGTCCCGGTCCATGGAGGCCATGGACCGTATTGCGGCGCTCACGGCCACGCTTCGCGAGAACATGGGCGAACTTGGGGAGAAGGCCGGGGCCATCGGGCATGTGGTGGAGGTCATCTCGGACATCGCCGATCAGACCAACCTTTTGGCGCTCAATGCCGCCATCGAGGCCGCCCGGGCCGGTGACGCCGGGCGGGGGTTCGCCGTGGTGGCCGACGAGGTCCGAAAGCTGGCCGAGAAGACCATGGCCGCCACCCGGGAGGTGGGAATAAGCGTGCGGGCCATACAGGACTCGACCGAGCGCAACGTGACCGGAACCCGGCAGGCTGCGGAGTCCGTTGACGAGGCCCGGGGGCTGGTGGGGCGTTGCAGCGAGGTGTTTTCGGTGATCGTCGCGGGCTCGGGCCAGACGGCGCAGCGGGTCACGGGCATTGCCGCTGCGTTGGCGGATCAGGCCGTGGTCCACGAGGATATCCTGCGGGCCGTGGCCGAGGTGGGGGATGTGGCCCGCCAGACGGCCCAGGGTATGAGCGGCGCGACGGCGGCCGTGGCCTCTCTGGCCGGGGAGGCCGCAGAGTTGGAGGAGCTCATTCGCGAGATGCGTCGGGAGGAGGCTGCCGATATCCCCGGGCAGGCGGCCCTGGTCCTGGCGTCGCCGCGTGGCCCGGTCCGGTCCCCGGGCGGCGACGCCAGGACCAGGGCGGTTCAGCGGGCGGCGTTGGCCGCCTGAGAGGTGTCGCCCACCAGCATGAAGCTTCCCGGGGCGCTCACCGGGCTGCGGTCCGAGGCCAAAAGCCACAAGTCGGGCTTTTCCGAGGCCAGTCTTTCGTAATGCCTGTCCAAGATGCTGCGGCGGTCCAGAAACCGGTTCATGTTGGCGGAAACGCGGACGCAGCCCTTGGAGTCCATGCCGCCAAGCCGGGGTTCGCCCTGGTCCGGGTCGGTGGCGTGCATGAGCAGCCGCATCTGGCTTTCATAGACCCCCTGGCGAAACTCCCTGGGGCTTTGCTGGTACCCGAAATCCCACACCCGGCTGCCCTTGCCGCCAAGTCCCCGCCAGCCGTTTTCGTTCTTGGTTCCCTGAGCGCGATAGCCGAAATTCTCCGGCAGATGCTCGAAGGCCCCGGTGGGGGTGAGAAACGAGTCCTTGCCGCGCCGTAACAGCCCGGTGGACGCCAGATCGCCGCCCAGCAGTTCGATTATGCCCGTGGCGGCGTCGTAGACGCCAAGAAAGACCAATTGACGGCCGGGGTTGCGGTCCACATAGACGAAATACTGGCTTGGGGCCTGAGCGCCCATGGCCGCGCGCAGAAGCGTGGCGGCGTCGGCTGTGGCCTGGGACATATAGGCCGGATCGTCGAGAGAGGCCAACCGGGCGAGCTTGAGACTGGCGGCGGCGACGGACATGGCCTTGCGTTTTTTCATGAGCTCCAGGCGGTCCCGGGTCTTGTCGGTCACCGTCTGGGCCAGTTCCTTTCGAACGGCCTCCACGTCCGAGAGTCCGCCGGACTGGGCGGCGTGGACGCCGCCGCCGTCAGGAAGGGGGCCGGGCGTCGTGTCGGTGGAGGCGGTCGCCAGTGCGGCGGCGCCGCACGCCCAGGCGCACAACGCTATAGCCAGAAGGAGGCCGCGCCCGGGGCGGGTGGCGGCCGGACAGTCGGGCCGGGCGCGGCGACGCGGCGCGCCATGGCGCTTAGATGGCCGCAGGGCGGCAAAAGTCAGCCGGGACAAGGGGGCGTCGCAACGGGTATGGGGCATGGGCATGGGGTGGTGTCGGGTGAAGGTTTGCAAACGCCGCCTGAAACACAAAGGCGACGCTGTCCGCATGACCGGAAGCGTCGCCTGAAAAGTGCGTCATGTCGAATGATTTAGAAGACCCGGCGGCCTCCGGCGTACCGCGCTCTCCAGTAGTCCTCGTCAAGGCTGCTGACCTGGACATCCTTGCCGCCGCTGGCGCTGTGGATGAATTTGCCGTTTTCGAGGTAGATGCCGACGTGTGAGATGCCGCGTCTGGAGCCGAAGAAGACCAGATCGCCTTTTTTCAGGTTGGTTTTGGCCACCTGTTGGCCGATCTGGAACTGTTCGCGGGAGGAGCGGGGGAGTTTGATGCCGTATTTGTTGAAGACCCAGGTGGTGAAGCCCGAGCAGTCAAAGCCTTCATTGGGCGAGTCGCCGCCGGAACGGTAGCGGGTGCCGAGCAGGGCGAAGGCCCCGCGCAAGAGCACGTCCGTGGAGCCGCCCGGACGAGCCGCGGCCAGTTGCGGCGCGGGACAGGCCGCTGATTTGTCGAAGAGATTTTTGCTTAACACGTCGTCGCGGGAGGGTGTTGTCTGGATGCCCATGTCGTCAAGGGAGGCAAGGCGGGTAAGCGGTGTTGCGGTGAGGAAATCGTTTTTGGCGTTGAAGCCCTGGTACTGCTCGATTTGGAACTTATAGGCGGCTTGTTTGGACTGACATCCGGCCAAGGCGAAAGCCAGGATGGCCATGCAGACCACATATTTCAGCCGTTTGCGTGGATATTTGGTGATATGACGAGCGTCGGTCAATTTGCTTCTCCTTATGGGAGTTGCCGCTTCTTCGGCCTATCTCGCTTGCGTCCGGTGGTTGCTGCGCCTACCGGTCAGTGCCCCGCGCCTAAGCGCCGTGGTTCGGTGTGGTGCGGACCGGGACCGTTTCCCGCTGCCGCTGGCAAACCTTCAAAAGGTTTCAAGCGTCCTAAAAGGCGACGGGATTTCTGTCAACCCCGAAAACTGAGGAGCAAGGCCAAGTTATGATGTTTTTCATGTTATTTCGGTGTGTTGTGTCGAATAATTTTTTTTCGCGTTTATTTCCTATTTTTACAAATTTCTCCATCGCAATAACCGGGGACATGACCAAAACAGCCAGGATTCTCATGGTATCACAGGGTATTGGCTGCGCTTCATCGCTGGGGGACGATCCCGGCGGATTATCAGGCCGTCTTGCCTTGGGCCTAGAAAACGGTAGGCTTGCCCCACCATGGACGACGTTCTTCTTTATTCCGGGCAGGGCCTGCCCCGCCGCGTCCCCCTGGCGGCCGGGGACACCCTGGCCCAGGCCCTGTTTCGGGCCGGATTTTTCGCCGGGACGGCGCTGTGTTCCGGCATCGGGCGATGCGGGGCCTGCCGGGTGCGGTTTGTGTCCCAACCGCCGCCGCCCGTTCCCCAGGACGCCCGCCGTCTGACGGCCGACGAAATAGCGGCTGGCTGGCGGCTGGCCTGCGCCCATCCGGCCCGCGCCGCCGCCGGGGCGATGATCGCCGCGCCGCCGCAGGGCTCTCCCGTCGCCGCGCCGCAGGCGATCCGCAAAACGCGCGCCTCGACGCCGGGCTATCTGCTCGGCCTGGACCTGGGCACCACGGGACTGGCCTGGCGGGCCTCTCCCTCTGACGCCGAAGGCGACCCCCTGGAAGGGCAGGCCCCCAACCCGCAACTCGGGGCAGGCAGCGAGATCATGTCCCGGCTGGCCTTTGCGGCCCGGGAAGGGGGGGCGGCCTATCTGCAAAAGCTGGTCATCGATTTCCTGCGCCAGGTGGCGGCGGAGCTGCCCGGCCCCCTGGACCGCCTCGGGGTGGCCGGAAATCCGGCTATGATCCACCTGCTTCTCGGTCTTGACGCCAGCGGTCTTGCGGCGGCCCCGTATCGGCTGACCTTCACCGCCGGGAGAGAGGTTCCCCTTGCGCCCGATCTGCCTCCGGCGTACGTTCCGCCGCTTTTGGGCCCGTTCGTGGGCGCGGACGCCTCGGCCGGTCTTTTCGCCGTGGCCCGGGCCGGGGCCGAGCCGCCGTATCTGTTGGCGGATTTCGGAACCAATGGCGAATTTGTCCTGGCCCTGCCGGATGGTCGCTATTTTGCCGCCAGCGTGCCCATGGGGCCGGCCCTGGAGGGCGTGGGGCCGCGCCTGGGACGTATGGCCGGTCCTGGCGCGGCTGTGGCCTTCGAGCTTGGGCCGGGGGGGATCGCTCCCGTGCCGTTTCCGGGCATAACCGGGGCTGGGGCCGGGTCGGTGACGGGAATCGGCGGCACGGGCTATCTGTCGCTTCTGGCCAGGCTTTTGGCCGTGGGGGTTCTTGGTTTGGACGGCCGCTTCGCAGCGTCTTCGGCCTCGCCCCTTGGCCAAAGGATTTTGGCCGGGCTTTCGGGCGACGCAGGCGAGCCCCGCCTGGATCTGCCGGAAGGCCTTGCCCTGTGGGCCTCGGACGTGGAAGAGGTCATGAAGGTCAAGGCCGCCTGCAATCTGGCCATTTCCGGACTCTTCCGGTCGGCCGGGATCGGGCTGTCGGCGCTTTCGGCCATCCATCTGGCCGGGGCCTTCGGCAGCCACGTGGCCCCGGACGACCTGGAGGCCCTGGGATTTCTGCCCTCCGGCGGCGCGGGAAAATGCCGCGTGGCGGGCAACGCCTCCCTGGACGGAGTGTGTCTTTTGATCCCGGATGCAGCAGGACGCGCGGAGATTGCGGACATGGCCTCCCGGGTGGCGATCGTGGATCTGGCGTCGGCCATGGGGGCCGAGGATTTTGGACAGTCCTTCATCAAAAGGATGGTATTTCGATATGTCGCCTAGACAGACCGGGAAAAAAGGGCCGGACGGCCCCGACACGCAGGCCCGGCCGCGCGGCGACGGCCGGGCCGGACATGCCGGACGCGGCGGAAGCGTCGGAAGCGGCGGGAGCGAAGGACGCGGCGGAAAGGACGCCACGTCCGGCCGCGCGGAACGCACGACCCGCGACGGCCGGGGCGGCGGCGACGCCCGTTCCGGGCGCGAGGCCCATGGCGGCCGCGCCGGGGGGGAGGAGCGTGACGGCCGCAGCGGGCGTGCGAAACGTCCCGAAGGTTCTGAAAACGCCAGACGCGGCGCACACGCCGGACGGCCCGATCAGCCGGGCAAAGCCCCGTCCCGGGGGGCGCCCCGGCCAGGGACGGTTTCCCCCTCCCGGGGGGCGGCTCCGGCCGGATCGCGCCTTGGCTGGACCCGGGAGGGACGGCTCTTTCCCGCCCCCGGGCCGGAGATCGCCGCCGCCCTCACGGACTACGAGGCCCTGCTCAAAACGGTCATGCCGCTGCGCATCTCGCATGCCCGGGAGTTGCCCTCGGCCATCCACAGCCTGTCCGCCTCCCTGACCAGCGAGCGCGGGGCCGGGCCCAAGCCGGGCTATCTCTCCGATCCGCGCATGCTGGCGGCCTATGCCTGGTATTTTCTGCCCTGGAACCTGTACCGCCTGACGCGCCTTCTGCGCGGCCTGGACCTGGATCTGCCCGACGGGGCCACGGTGGTGGACGCCGGGTCCGGGCCGCTGACCCTGGTCCAGGCCCTGTGGATCGCCGCCCCGCGCCTGCGTTCGCGGCGGCTGACCTTCGTGTGCCTGGACCGCTCCCGGGCCGCCCTGGCCCTGGGGCGGGAGATGTTTCTGGGGCTGGCCGGGGAGGACTCTCCCTGGCGGGTGGAGGCCGTGCGCGAGGAGCTGCCGCGCCTGCCCCGGGGCGTGGCCCATCTGGTCACGGCGGTCAACGTGCTCAACGAACTGACCGTGCGGCGCTCGCAATCCATGAGCGACAAAACCGCCCTTTTGGCCCATACCCTAAGCGGGGCGCTGGTGTCAGGCGGCCGCATGCTTCTGGTCGAACCCGGGGTGCGGGCCTCGGGCAAGCTGTTGTCGCGGCTGCGGGAAAATCTGATGGAGGACGAGGGCCTGTCCCTTCTGGCCCCCTGTCCCCATGCCGGGCCGTGCCCCCTGGCCGCCCGGGGAACGGGGACCTGGTGTCATTTCACCGTGGATGCGGTGGGCGTGCCGAAGTGGCTGGAGGCCTTGTCCAAGCGGGCCGGGCTGCCCAAGCGGGACGTGAGCCTGTCGTTTCTTTTCGCCGGAGACCAGGCCGTCCGGGCCGACGCCGCCCTGGGGCGGGTGGTGTCCAATCCCTTTCCGGCCCCGGGCCGGGAGGGGGAGTGGGCCAGGTACGCCTGCGCCGCCGGGGGGCTTCGGCTGTACGTGACCCCGTCCCGGGGAGGGCTTGTGCCCGGCGATCTGGCCCGCACCCAGCGTCCCGAGCATCCGCCCCGGGATAAGAAATCCGGGGCCTCCTTCTATATCCTTGAAGCGCCGCCCCAGGACCCGAGGCAGGCGCAGGGCGGGCAGGCCGCCTTACCGGATCATGCGAAGCCTCGGAACGCCGCGCCTGGGACCAAGCGGCCGCCGCAGGGCGCGGACCTGGAGAAACGGCCGTCGCGTGGCGCGGACTCCGAGAAACGGACGCCTCGCGGGGCATCCTCGGAAAAAAAGATGTCGCGTGGCGCGTCCTCGGAAAAAAAGCCGCCGCGTGGCGCGCCTGGGGCCAAGCGGTCGCCGCAGGGCGCGGGCGGGCCGAAAAAGGCCGCATCGGACGCCCCAGGCGGGAAAATACCGTCGCGCCGTCCGGCCTCCCCTGGCACGCCGCCGCGCAAGGCCCCGGCAGACCGGAAAAAAACCGCAACCGGCGGGCGGACGACGCCCCGGCGCAAGGATGGGGCGCGTGACGCGGATTGACGATCAGGCCCCGCCCGATCCGGCCAAGCGGGCCGGGCGGCTGCCGCCCTGGCTTCGGGTGGGGCTGCCGCGTGGCGAGGCCTTCGCCCGCACCGCCGCCCTGGTGGCCGCCCACGGCCTGTGCACCGTGTGCAAAAACGCCCGCTGCCCCAACATCTTCGAATGCTATTCCCGGGGCACGGCCACCTTTTTGATCCTGGGCGAGCGCTGCACGCGCAACTGCGCCTTCTGCAACATCGAAAGCGGGGCGCCCGCCCCTCCGGACCCGGACGAGCCCGACCGGGTGGCCAGGGCCGCCGCCAGTCTCGGGGTCAGACACGCGGTGGTCACCTCCGTCACCCGCGACGACCTAAAAGACGGCGGGGCCGGGCATTTCGCGGCCGTGACCGCCAGATTACGCGAGGCCCTGCCCGGGGCCGGGGTGGAGCTTCTGACCCCGGACTTTCAGGGCTCGGCCGCCGCGTTGTCCGTGGTCCTCGACGCCGCGCCCGACATCTTCAATCACAACGTGGAGACCGTGCCCGAGCTCTATCCCCAGGTGCGGCCCCAGGCTGACTACGCCCAGAGCCTGGCCGTCTTGCGCCGGGCCGCGTCGCGGCCGGGCCTGCGGGTCAAAAGCGGGCTTATGCTCGGGTTCGGGGAGAGCCTGGAGCAGGTCCGGCGGGTGATCGGGGACCTGGCCGGGGCCGGGTGCGCCATGATCACCGTGGGCCAGTACCTGCGCCCCTCGCGCCGCCATCCGGAACCCGTCCGCTACGTCCATCCCGACGAATTCGAGGCGCTGGCCGCCTTCGGCCGGGGACTCGGGGTGGCCGGAATGTTCTGCGGGCCGCTGGTGCGCAGCTCGTACCATGCCGAACAAAAGGCGGCTGAGGATGCGGTGGATGCGCTTTGCGACCGACGCGGTTGTGAGGGGCAGTAAAATCGGATACAGGGGCACGCGCGGCCTGCCTGGACTAAGCGTCCGGGAGCGCCCCCCATTTTGCCTGAAGGAGCCTTTCGTGCAGATCACTCCCACTGACATCCCGGGCTTGTGCGTGCTTGAGCCCAAGGTTTTCGGCGACCATCGCGGGTTTTTCACCGAGACCTACAACCGCCGCCTGTTCGCCGAATTGGGCCAGGACTACGATTTCGTCCAGGACAACCACGCCCGCTCCAACACCAGGGGCGTGTTGCGCGGCCTGCACTTCCAGTCGCCCCCCGTCGCCCAGGCCAAGCTGGTGTGGGTCACCCGGGGCGCGGTGTACGACGCCGTGGTGGACATCCGCGTGGGCTCCCCCACCTTCGGCGCATGGTACGGCATCGAACTCTCCGAGGACAATTTCAAACGGCTCATGGTCCCGGCCGGGTTCGCCCACGGCTACGTGACCTTAACTGACGTGGCCGAGTTCCAGTACAAGGTGGATAACTATTATTCCCCGGCCCATGACGGCGGCATCGCCTGGAACGATCCGGACCTGGGCATCCCCTGGCCGGTGGGCACGCCCGTTTTGTCCGACAAGGACGCCGCCCTGCCCCGGCTACGCGACATCGCCTCGCCCTTCGTCTTCACCGCATAGGGCCGTTTCGACGCCGGGCAGGGGCCAATGCCCCTGCGGCGGCGCCCGGGACGGGGACCGGCAGCGACATGCCGGGGCCGCCGGGACGAGGCCCCCGGGATAACCCTCAAGCGCCAAGGAGCGCCGCCATGGGCCAGACCAAACACCCCGCCGACCCGTCCGCCGCAGGGCGGACGTCCCCTCCCTATGCCGTCATCCTGGCCGGCGGCTCCGGCACCAGACTGTGGCCCCTGTCCCGGACGCTTTTGCCCAAGCAGCTTTTGGCCATAAGCGGGGAGAAAACCCTGCTCCAGAACACCCTGTCCCGGACCCTGTCCGTCTTTCCGGCCCGGGAGACCGTGGTGGTGACCGGCGAGGAGCATGTCTTCGAGGTGCGCGGCCAGTTGCGCAAGGTGGACCCGGACCTGGAGGGCCGCATCCTGTCCGAGCCCATGGGCAAAAACACGCTCCCGGCCACGCTTTTGGCCCTGGATCGCATCCTGGTCGACGCCGCGCCCGCCAAACCCAAGGACGTGGTGGTCGGCGTGTTTCCGGCGGACCACATGGTGGGCGACGTGGCCGCCTGGAAGGCCTGCATGCGGCGCGGCATGGCCCTGGCCCGTGAGGGCTATCCGGTCATCTTCGGGGCTGCGGCCGTCGCCCCGGAGACCGGCTACGGCTACATCCGTCTTGGCGAGGCGCTCGGCGAGGCGGGTTTTTTAGTGGACGGGTTCACGGAGAAGCCCGATCTGGCCCGGGCCCAGGCCATGGTCGCAGGCGGCGGCCACCTATGGAACACCGGCATGTTCCTGGTCCGGGCGGATGTGTTGCTCGACGCGGTCAAACGTTTCGTCCCGGCCCTGCACTCCTGGTGGAAGGCCCGCCGGGAAAAGCCCCTGGCGGCGGGATACGCCGGGTTGCCGGATCTGTCCCTGGATTACGGCCTTCTGGAGCGCATGCAGCGTCTGGCCGTGGTCACGGCGGCCTTCGAGTGGGATGATCTGGGCAATTGGGAGGCCGTGTACCGCCTGGGGGAAAAGGATGAAAACGGCTGCGTGATCCAGGGGGATGTCCTGGCCCTGGACTGCAAAAACAGCCTGTTCGTGTCCAGGGGCGGCAAGCTGGCCGTGACCGGACTTTCGGACATGATCATGGTCCAGACCCGGGACGCCACCCTGGCCTGCCCCCTGTCCAAGCCCCAGGGCGTCAAGGACGTGGTGGCCGCGCTTCGGGCCGAGGGCAGCTCGCTGGTGGAGGCCCATGTGGTGGTGCGCCGCCCCTGGGGCAGCTACACGGTTTTGGAGGAAGGGCCGGGATACAAGATCAAGCGCATCGAGGTGCTGCCCGGGGCGCGCCTGAGCCTGCAGATGCACCACCACCGCAGCGAGCATTGGGTGGCCATCGCCGGGACGGCCGAGGTGCAGCTCGGGGAGCGCATCCTGCTTTTGACGGAAAACCAGTCCGTGGACATCCCCAAGACCACGTCGCACCGCCTGTCCAATCCCGGGAAGGTGCCGGTGGAGATCATCGAGATCCAAAGCGGCCCGTACCTTGAGGAGGACGACATCGTGCGTTACGACGACGTCTACGGCCGCCGGGTGGGAGGGGCCAGGGCGGCGGACGCAGGCCCGGAGCCGGACCACGGGCAGGGGGAGTGAGAATGGCGCAGGCCGCATGACGGGAAAACCCGGGGCGGGCGGTGAACTGTCTGCTTTTTTCGGCCTAAGTATTCGTGAATTTTTTCATTTGTCCTTGACACGGCGCGTGGCTCTTGCTTAAAAAGCGCGGTGCCGTAGGTAGTATCGAAATGCTATGTGAACCACAACGAACGGGGCAGGGGATTATGGAGGAAAGACAATCGAACAAGGCGGGCGGCGTCGGCGGCGTCGTGTTGCTCTTTCTGGTTGGTTTCGTGGGTGCTCTCGTCGTCGGCTGGTGGGTTTTCCCGCAGCTTCTTTTCAGCCAGAAAACCCAGCCCATCCGGTTCAGCCACAAGGTGCACGCCGAACAGGGGCTGGACTGTGAAAGCTGTCATACGTACTCCAAAACGGGTCAGTTCATCGGGTTGCCGAGCACCGCGTCCTGCGCGGAGTGTCATCCCGACGAGACTGGCGGCACGACGGACAACGACAAGGAAATTGACAAGTTCGTCAAGGAGTACGCCAAACCCGGCATCCAGGTGCCCTGGCTCGTCTATCAGTATCAGCCGGACAACGTCTTCTTCTCCCATGCCGCTCATAAGGGCTTCGAGTGCGCCACGTGCCATCCCGACGTGGCCAACATGGACGCCCCGCCGCCGTATCACGAGAACCGGCTCAGCGGCTACAGCAAGCAGACCATGAAGATGTGGGAGTGCGAACGGTGCCATGCCCAGATGGGCGCCAGCAACGCCTGCTACGTCTGTCATAAATAAGGGGGGAGAAAAGTGGGACTTGATCGCAGAGCTTTCATCGGACTCGTGGCGGGTGGCGCCGTCGGTACGCTGTTCACCCCCATCCCGTGGAAACTGGCGGACGACGCCGCCATATGGAGCCAGAACTGGTCGTGGATTCCCCGGGTGCCCCGGGGCGAGGTGACGTACGCCACCACCGCCAGCAAGCTGTGTCCCTCCGGAACCGGCCTCAAGGTGGCCCTGGCCGGGGGGAAACCCGTGACGGTCTACGGCAACCCGGAGCATCCCCTGAGCCAGGGCGGCGTGTCGCCCATCGGGGCCTCCGAGGTCTACATGCTGTACAGCCCCGCCCGGGTGCGCACTCCCATGCGCAAGGTCGGCGGGAAGTTCGAGCCCATCACCTGGGAGCAGGCCCAGACCGAACTCATGGCCAAGTGCAAGGCCGCCGGCAATAAAGCGGCCTGCATAAGCGGCGATGTGGGCGGTACGGCGGGCGAGGTCCTCTCGGCCTTTCTGGCCAAGATCGGCTCCGCCGCCATGTACGCCATGCCCGGCGAGGCCGGACCGGCCGCAGCGGGATTCAAGCTCATGGGCGGCCAGGGCCGCGTGGGCTACGACATCGACAACGCCGACTGCGTCCTGATCCTGGGCTCGGACATCTTCGAGGGCTCGGGCGTTTCGGTGCGCAATCGCAAGGCGTTTTGCGCCTCCCGGCCGCTTGGCAAGGACCAGACCGCCAAGTTCGCCTACGCCGGACCGGTGCGCAACCACACCGGCGCGGTGTGCGACTCCTGGATTCCAGTCGCCACCCCGCACCTGGGGGCCTTCGCCCTGGGCGTGGCCTGGCACCTGCTCAAGGCGGGCGCCGTGGCGGACGCGGCCGATATGGCCGACTTCAAGAAGCTGGTCGAAGCCAATTATTCCCCGGACAAGGTCTCCAAGCTGACCGGGGTGTCCCCCGAGGTCCTGGCGGCCGTGGCCAAGGGACTGTCCGCCGCCAAGGCCCCCCTGATCATCCCCGGTTCGGAGATGGGACAGGGCGCCGGCGCCGGAAGCTTCATCGCCGGAATGAGCCTCAATCTGCTGCTTGGCCGCATGAACAAGCCCGGCGGGGTCATGGCCCTGCCTGAGCTTCCGGCGGTCTTCCCGGGCGCGGAAACGCCCTCGGAGATTCTGGCCCGCGACCTGCCCGGCTATTTGAAAAACGTCGGCGACGGCAAAACCGCCGCTCCCGAGGTTCTTTTCGTCTACGCCGCCAACCCGGCCTATGGCCTGCCGGAATCCGCCGCCATGGCCAAGGCCCTGGAAAAGATCCCCTTCAAGGTCAGCTTCGCCTCGTTTATGGACGAGACGGCGGCCATGTGCGACCTGATTCTGCCCAACTCGCTCACTCTGGAGCGCTACGACGATGTGGTCACCCCCTACGGGTCGGCGTTTTGCAGCCTGACCCTGGTCAAGCCTCTGGTGGCCCCTATCTTCGACACCAAGACCACGGCCGATTTCATCCTGGATACGGCCAAGAAGATGAATCTGGCCCTGGGGCACGACTCCCTGGAGAAGGCCCTCAAGGAGAAGGCGGCGGTGGTGGCCAAGTCCGACGGATTCGTGGCCAAAGAGGCCATGCCCTGGGACGTGCTGGCCGGAAAGCCCAAGCCTGCCTTCGACGCGGCCACCCTGTGGAAGGAGCTTGACGCCGGGCGGGCCTGGGTCAAGGTGGGGCAGGTGGCCCAGACGGGCCTTTCGTTCGCGGCCAAGATCCTGGCCGCCCTCAAACCCGCTGCGGCCGAGTTGATGCTGGCCGGCATGTCGCAGCAGCGGACGGGAACGGCTGCCACCGGGCTTCCGGCCCAGTGCCTGACCGCCATTCCGGATACGGATTTGAAAGCCGGGGCCTCCATCGTGCGGCTCAATGCGGCAACGGCCAAAAAGTACGGCCTGTCCCAGGGATCGGGCGTGACCTTGTCCGGCGCGGGCGGTTCCTGCCCGGCCAAGGCGCACATCTCCGAAAACGTCATGACCGGCGTGGTGGCCGTGCCCTTGGGCTTCGGACACACCGCCTTCGACGCGTTCTCCAAGGGGAAGGGCGATAACTTCCTGAAGATCATGGCCGCCACCCCCGAGGCGGGGACGGACATGACCGTCTGGGCTGGCTCCGAAGTGAAAATCGCCTAAAACCAAGCCAAAGGGAAGCCGACATGAGCGCAGCGCATCAGGAATTCGCGACCAAGTGGGGTCTGGTCATAGACATCGACAAATGCACGGGCTGCGGCGCGTGCATGGTCGCATGCCAGACCGAAAACAATATCGCTCCCGAAGAAGACGCGTCCAACAAGCTTCGGACGCTGACATGGATGAATGTGTACGAACTCAAAAACGGCAAGGAGTTCCCCCAGGCCGAGGTGGCCTTTCTGCCCCGGGCCTGCATGCAATGCGGGAACCCTTCCTGCGTGCCCGTGTGCCCTGTTGTGGCCACGGACAAAAACGAGGACGGCGGCATCGTCAGCCAGATATACCCCCGGTGTATCGGCTGCCGGTATTGCATGGCCGCCTGTCCCTACCACTCCCGCTACTTCGGTTGGTTTGATCCGGTCTGGCCGGACGGCATGGAAAAGACCATCACGCCCTTCACCTCGACCCGTCCCCGGGGCGTGGTGGAGAAGTGCCACTTTTGCCATCACCGTTGGAACCAGGCCAAGGACGCCGCCCGTATCGCCGGAAAGGATCCGAGCAATCTCCCGGACGGGGCCTACACCCCGGCCTGTGTGGAGATCTGCCCCACCGGAGCCATGGCCTTCGGCGACCTGAAAAATCCAAAGCACAAGGTGTACGAACTCTCCCGGAGCAAGTACGCCTTCCGGCTTTTGGAACGCCTGAACACCGACCCGCAGGTCTATTACATGACCAAGCGTGACTGGGTGCGGCGTCAGGGTGATAATTACCTCCCAAACGAAAAGGCGTAGGAGGGGGATACGATGTCCTACATTGAAGCAGAAAAAACCTGGTACCCCGAAGGGGTAACCCGGTGCGGCTTGGGCAAGTTCCTGGGCTGGCTGACGATTCTGGGGGCTTTTCTGGCCTTCGGGGCCATTGCCGCCTTCTTCATCTTCTTCTACGGCATCGGCGTCACCGGAATGGACAACTATTTCGGGTTCGGGCTGTGGATCACCTTTGACCTGGCGGTCATCGCCCTGGGCGCCGGGGCCTTTTTCACCGGCCTTTTGCGCTACATCATCCGGATTGACGAGCTCAAAGACATCATCAATCTGGCCGTCGTCATCGGATTCATCTGTTATTCCGGGGCCATGCTCATCCTGACCATGGACATCGGCCAGCCCATCCGGGCCTGGTTCGGCTACTGGCACCCCAACGTCCACTCCATGCTCACCGAAGTGATCTTCTGCATCACCTGTTATCTGACCGTGCTCATCATCGAGGTGGTGCCGCTGATCTTTGAGCAGAAGCAGCTCAACAAGATTCCGCTTCTGCATAACATCGCCCACAACTTCCATGTGGTCATGCCGCTTTTCGCGGGCCTGGGCGCCTTTTTGTCCACGTTCCATCAGGGCTCCCTGGGCGGCATGTACGGCGTGCTCTTCGCCCGCCCCTACGCCTTCCGCGAGGGGTTTTTCATCTGGCCCTGGACGTTCTTCCTGTTCGTCCTTTCGGCCATCGCCTCGGGACCGTGCATGACGGTCCTGGTGTGCGCCCTCATGGAGAAGTTGACCGGCCGCAAACTCACCACCTACCGGGTCAAGTCGCTGATGACCAAGATCGGCGGCACCATGCTTCTGATCTACATGGTCATGAAGTACCTGGACACTTGGGCCTGGATAACGAACATCCTGCCCCGGGCCGGTCTGACCTTCGACCAGATGTTCTACGGCATGATCTACGGCAAGTGGCTCATGTTCCTGGAACTGGTGGTGTGCATCCTGATCCCGGTGATATTCCTGCTGGTCCCGGCCCTGCGCCGTCGCCCGGCCTTCATGTACTGGGGCTGCATCCTCAACTGCCTGGGCATCATCATCAACCGGTACGTGTTCACCGTGCAGACCATCGCCTTCCCGGCCATGCCGTTTGATTCCTGGATGACCTACGCCCCCAACTGGGCCGAGTGGGCCACCACCATCATGATTCTGGCCTACGGCGGCATAATCATGAGCCTGAGCTACCGCTACCTGCCGATCTTCCCTCAGGAAGTCCGCTTGAACAAGTAGCCTGACAGACCTTGCGTCGCGATTCCGACCCCCTCCGCTTGCGGAGGGGGTCTTTTTTTATGGCGTGCCCGGCATATGGAGGGAGGGCTTCAAACAGTTCGTCCGCCTGCGCTGTCTGCCGCACGCGGTGTGCGGTTGTGGGAATTCTTCCCGCCCGCCCCCTCATGTTTCGTGACGGCCCATAAGCAGACGTGTTTTTGGAGCAGCGTCAGCAGTATTGTCGCGCCCATTAAGACGAATGCTCGGGCGGCAGGTTCCGGGACGCAGCGTCAGCGGTATTGGCGCGCACGTGGGTACGCATGCGTTGCCTGTGGAGCGCCAAGTCATGAGAGAGGCAGGGCAGGGGATGGCTGGGCTGGGGAGGGCTTGGCTGCTCCGCGCCGTGGTGTCGGCTGCGGGGCGTCGTGCGGCCCTTTGCTGCGCGGCCCCACGGTTCGGGCATCGTGCGCTCTGGGGCGCCGCACGCCCCGCCGCGAACCTGTGCGGCCGTTGGCGACGTCGATGGCGGGGCGGTTAACCGCCCGGTCTAATATGATCTTTCGTTTCGCGGGTAATGAAAAACCCCCGCACAGCCGAGGCCATGCGGGGGGGAGTTCGTCCGGGCGGGATTACTCGGCGATGCGGCCGCGCCGGTACTGGATGTAGAAGTCCCGCATGGATACATACGGCTCTATGGCGGACTTTTTCATGGCCTCGTAATTGTCGATCTGATCCGGCAGGCGGTTGAATCTGTTGCCCGCAGAGACGACATAGCTCAGATACCAGAGCTGGTCCTGGCCCTCGTAGTTCCACAGGCCGAACATCCAGGTGAGGGGGTTGGCCGCCACGTCGCCCACGAGCCCCACGGTATCCCGGGCGCTGGAAGGGCCGAGGAAGGGCCACACGATGTAGAAGCCCTCGCCCATGCCGTAATAGCCCAGGGTCTGGCCGAAATCCTCGTCGCCGGGCTGGAGGTTGGGATCGGACTTGGCCAGATCGAAGAAGCCGCACAGGCCGAAGGAGGAGTTGAGCATAAACCGGCCAAACTCGCGGGCGGCCTTGGTCAGGTCGAGCTGGAGCAGGGCGTTTAAGAACCGGATGGGAAAGGTGAAATTGTCGTAGATGTTTTTGAACCCGGTGCGGGCGAATTCAGGGACCGCGTACTTGTAGCCGAGGGCCAGGGGTTTGATGCCGGTGTAGAAATAGTCGTTGAACGTGAACCAGAACCGGTTCCAGCCCATAAGCGGATCGTTGACCACAGGCTGGGCGGCGGCGTCTTCGCCCAGGGCCTCGTCATCCGCCAGGGCGGGATCGGTCGTTTGACCGGTATTCGCCGCAGCGGTCGCGGAAGGGGGTGCGAAATCCTTGGCGGCCTGGCTCTTCTTGCCGTTGCAGGCGGTGGCCAGGGCCAGCAGGGAGAAAAGCAGCAGCAAAAGAATCGACCGATGGAGGAGAGGGCTATTCATGGCATCCCTGTCGTGTGCGTCCGATGGAAGGTGGTGTTCCACGACTGTGGCATCCTCTTTGACATGGGTTATGATTTTTTCGTCAATTTGTCTATGAGCGCATCGGGCGTCTCTTTCATAAGGATCTGCGTGAACTGGTTTCGGTAGTTCTGCACAAGACTTACGCCCTCAATGATCACATCGTAGACCTTCCATCCGTCGGCCTTGAGCATCCGATAGGTGATGGGGATGTCTTTTCCCTTGCTGGATACCGTGGTGGCCACTTCGGCCTTGTCCGCAGCCAGCAGTTTTTCGCTCAGGTAGTTGACCTTTTCGTCCGTGTAGGCCTCGATACGATCAAGATAGGTGTTTTGCAAAAGCGTCAGGAAGGCCTTTGAGAAGCGCTCTTGCTGATCGGCGGAGAATTTGTCCCAGTTGGTCGCCAGGGCCCGGCGGGAAAGTTCCTTGGCGTCGAAGATGGTCTGGATGGTGGCGATGAGTTTCTCGCGCATGGCGGGCTTGGCGGCCGCGTCCTTGTAGGACGGGTCGCGCAAAAGCGTGATGGCCTTGTCCACGGAGCCTTGCAGGGTCTGCTGCGGCTCGCCCGCCAGGGCGAGGGACGGAAACAGCGCCAGGGCTGCGAACACGACGAATGCATATGTGAAGTCACGTATCATGCAATAAAACCTCAGGGGATGGTTTCACGGCAGGCCATGGGCTCGCCGCGTGTTATTTCACTCCGCCAAAGACGTATTTCCCGATCAGGTCCGTGAGGTCCACAGAGGCCTCTGTCTCAAGCAGCATGCCGCCGGGTTGGACATAGACGCCGGAGCCGCCGGGGGAAACCTTGACGTACTTGTCGCCGATTAGTCCGCTGGTCTTGATGGACACGATGGCGTCGTCTGTCAGCCGCACGCCGTTGTCAATGCGCATCTCCACCACGGCGGTGCTGTCCGCCGGGTCGAGTCCGATGGAGGCCACCTTGCCGACGCGCACCCCGGCCATCTCCACGAAAGCTCCGCCGCCAAGGCCGGTCACATCCGAGAACTTGGCGTACACCTGGTAGGCGTCGCCTCCGAAAAGCTCCATTTTCCCAAGTTTGACGGTCAGGTAGGTCACGCACAAAAGACCCGCCAGGACGAAAAGGCCGACCGCCGTCTCAATGGAGTATTTTTTCATGTCGCTCAGGTTGTACGGCCATCCCGGGCGGCTGGCAAGGGCCGCACCCAGGGCCGCCTGGGTTACAGTAAAATGGACGTCAGGGCGTAGTCCGCCGCCAGGATCGAGACGCAGGACACGACCACCGCCGAGGTGGTGGCCAGACTGACGCCCTTGGCCCCGAAGCCGCCGGGCCGCATATGGGTGAAATAGCCCTGGTAGCAGCACACGGCCGCGACCAGAAGCGCAAATACCATGGATTTGATAAACCCGCTGGTGACGTCGGCCAGCACCACCGAGGCGTCGATGCGGCTGAAATAGACCCCGGGGTTGATGTCCAGCATGATCACGCCCGTCAGGTAGCCGCCCAGGATGCCGATCACGTCGAAGATGGCCGTGAGCAGGGGAAACGAGATGAGGGCGGCGGCCATGCGCGGGGCCACCAGATAGCGCATGGGCTCGATGTCCATGGTGGACAGGGCGTCGATCTGCTCCGAGATGCGCATGATGCCGAGTTCGGCGGCCATGGACGATCCGGCCCGTCCGGTGATCATGATGGCCGTCAGCACCGGCCCCAGCTCCCGGATGATGGACAGGGCCACGGCCGCGCCAAGCAGGCCCTCGGAACCGAATTTGACCAGGGTGTAGTAGCCCTGAAGCCCCAGGACCATGCCCGTGAAAAGCCCGATAAGCGTGATGACGAAGATGGATTTGACGCCGATGAAATAGACCTGCTGCACGATTTTTTTGACCTGCAGGGGCAGGGTGAAGATGTGCGCAAGGCCCAGCACGGTGAAGACCGTCACCCCTCCGAGTTCGGAAATGCCGCGAAGGACGGCCCGGCCGAGCAGGGTCACGGGGGCAAGGGGCAGGCGAGGGCCGGACAGGGTCGTGTTCATGGGGGCCATCGTGTCTTATGTCGGACGACTTTATGACACTTTCATACGTTTCAATTTGAAAACATGCATCCGACTACCAGTTTTTTCTGTTCAGGAAAAGGGCGCACAGGCCCCTTTTCGCGGCCGGGAAAGGCTTTCCCAGGCCGTGGAACCGGTATGAAGCGGTGAGAATGCAAGGCTGATGCCGAAGAGAAACGGCCCTTCGGGCGGAGGGCGCCAGATCGACCGCAAAGCCCCTGATTTTTCAAAACCGGGGCAATGCGCCGCTGACGGTGTCGGCCGTTGTGCGGCCCTCCGGTTGGAGGGCCGCATGAATTGGCGAAAGGGGACGGTTTTCCGGGGAGGCGGGGGCCGGGCCCATCCCTGACCCGCCTTTGGGTTCATGGCCGGACGAGGTCCCCGGGCTGACGCTATGGCGTCGGCCCGGCGCGTACCCCCATGCCGTCAGGTCAGTTGCTCTTGACCGGGGTCCCTGGCTTGGCCGGGGCGGCTGGGGCGCCGGATGCGGCTGGGGCGCCCGCCGGGGCCGCTTCCGGCTTGGCCTGGGCCTTGGCGGCCTTGGCCAGGGTGGCCGGATCGGACTGGGCGGGGTGGCAGGCGCCGCAGAACACGCCCATATCCTTGCCGTTATTGGTGTTTATGGTGAGGTATTTGTAGTTCTGGTTGGAGGGATGGGGATCGTGGCAGCCGACGCAGGTGAGCATGCCTTTGCGCAGCATCGCTTCGGGCGCCTTGAGCTTTTTTGGGGTCACGCCCGTGGGATGCGAGTTTTTGAGCATGATCGGCGCGATGCCGCTTTTTTCGTTGTGACAGCCCAGACACAGGGCGTCCACCTGGGCCGGGTCGAGCTTGCCGCCAAAAGCGGTGGACTGCTCGGCCAGGGGGGCCACGCTGAAGATGAACGGCCCCTTGGCCGCATGCACGCTGTGACAGTCCTTGCAGTCCACGTCGTGGCCCACGGCCAGGGCCGGTGTGGAGCAGAGTATCGCCCCGCAGGCGAAAAGAGCAGCCGCCATGCGTTTCATGAACACCCCTCCTTCGTGAAGTCGTGAGACCTCGGGCCAAGGCCGGGAAAAACGCCCTTTTGGCGGGTTGTTACACCGTGGGGCGGAGTGCATCAAGCGCTAATCGTGAAAAAAATCACCCAAGATGGGCGACACAGGCCGGATGGGAAGGGTCAGCGCGGCGGCACGGACCCCAGCGGGGCGCGGCGATCCTGGACATACGAGTTTCCGGGGCGGGACTTGGCGTATTTTTTCACTTCGGCCACCCGCTGGCTGAGCTCCTCCATGGTGAAGGGATGGGCGAAGGCGCAGTCCAGGTAGCCAAGCGACAGGGACACCAGGGGAAATTCGCCCTCGCGGCCGTCGCGGCCCCGGCCCACGATGAATCCCCTGGTCCGGTCCTCGGGGTTGTACAGGTCCGGGACACCGGCGGCGAAGCGGTCGCAGGTGGTCCGGCAGATGTCTTCGGCCCGGTCCTGGCCGCACATGATGATGAAGTCGTCGCCGCCCACATGCCCGATGAAGTCGTCTGGCTCGCCATGGCGGGTGACGGCCTCGCGCAGCACCTCGGCCGTGAGCAAAATGGCCTTGTCGCCGCTTTTGAAGCCGTAGACGTCGTTGTAGACCTTGAAATTGTCCAGATCCACGTAGATCAGGCTCGACGGCAACCCTTCCCGGCAGCGGCGGTTGATCTCGGCCTCGATGGCCACATTTCCGGCCAGGCCCGTGAGCGGGTTGGCCCCCTTGGCCAGCTCCACCTGCACCCGGGCCATGCTGTCGAGCATGGTCTGCACCGTGACCGTGCCGACAAAGGACCCGCCCTCGGTGACCAGGATGTCGTCGTAGATCTTGCGGCTGTCCCGGCGCATGGCCAGGCTGGCCACCTCTTCCAGGGGGCGGTCGCCGTCCACGATGAGCGGGTCGCGGTCCATGAGCTTTAACACCTTGCGGTCGGAATACAGTGACAGCCCGAACTGGGTGCTTAAATGCCGGTCCAGGTTGTAGTTCATGATGATCCCAAGCGGCCGTTTGCCGTCCACGATGACCACGTTGGCCATGGGCGGGCGGTCCTCCAGGAGTTTTTTCACCTCCCGGATGGTGGTGGCCGGACCCACCACCAGGGTCTCCTGGATGAGGCTTTTCACCGGCGTCGAACATTTGAGCTCCCCCCGGCCCACATCGGAGAGGCTGACCAGGGCGGGGATGCGCGGGGTGATCTCGGGCTTGGGAAAACCCGGGCGGGAGAAATAGTAGCCTTGCCCGGCCTGAACCCCCATGGAGGCCAGGGAGGTCAGTTCGGTCTCGGACTCGATGCCCACGGCGATGACCCGGCCTTTGATCTTCTCGGCCAGACACACCAGGGTCTCCATCATCACCCGGTTGATGGGATTGGACTGAATGCCGCCGATGACCGACACGTCGGCCTTGATGTAGTCCGGCCGGATGCGGCACAGGGCCCTAAGGGTCATGTTGCCCGCGCCGATGTCGTCCATGGCCACCCGGATGCCCTTGTCCCGATACATCTCCAGCTTCTGGTGCAGGATGTCCAGATCTTCCGGGGTCTGGCGTTCCGTGAACTCGAAGACCAGATTTTCGGGGGACAGGCCATGCCCGGCCAGAAATTCCGGGATGCCCGCCGGGGTGAACAGGGGATCGGTGAAGGAGGCGGGGTGGATGTTGATAAAGAGCTGCTGGTTGGCGGCTAGGCCGCCAAGCCCGGTTATCGCCGTCTCGAAAAAGAGCCGTTCCAGGGGGAAAACCTGGCCGATGCTCTCGGCGAACGACAAAAGGGCCAGAGGATCGTGGAAGGGGGTGTTCGTGGGGCCGCGCAGGTAGGCCTCGTATCCAATGACCGTACCCGAGGCGAAATCCACGATGGGCTGGTATGCAGGCTCCACCAGACGCGCGCGCATGATGGAGAGAAACAGCTCATGCCGTTTCGCCATGTCCTCCATGTTCTGTTCGGACGCCTCCTCGCCGCACCGTACGGCCCGCAAAAAGGCCGTGAGCACGGCCATGTCCAGGGACTCGGGGTTGCCGTCGCGGGGAATCTCGATGGGGCTTATGCCCACGGTCAGGCGCGGACCCTTCCCGTCTGAGCCGAAGGCCTGGCTTCGTGCGGCGCGCAGGGTTTCGCGGCGGATGGCCGGATAAGCCCTGATCACGTCGGCCTCGCCGCCTTGGGGCAGGGCCGCCGCCAGGACCGCCTGGTTGGGGCCGGCCGTGAAAAGCGCCGCCGACCGACACTGCGGGGCCTCGCGACGCAGCGTCTGGCGGGCCGCCTCCACCAGACATTCCATGACGAATCTCCCCTGGCTTGGGCCTGACGCCCCGGAGCGCAGGATCGAGTCGGGAATCCCCAGGGTCACAAGGCACAGGCCCCAGCTTTCGGCCTCCTCCTGCAGGACCCCGAGCGCTTCCGGCGGCAGAAAGTGCTGGAGCGTATGGGAGAAGACGTGTTTTGTCAGGGCCTTGTTTTGTTCCAGCATTCCTTTGAACATGATTGACGAGGCGATTTCCGGATGATTCATGTCGTCACCTCCTTGAGGAAGCGTCCGTACCTGTCGCATGCAGTGCGTTGGGAAGAATGGTATTTTTGGAATCCGCCACCACATCCTCGAAAGGCGCGGGTTTGGCGAACAAATAGCCTTGGCCCAGGCGGCAGTCCATGGCCACCAGCCGTTCCCACTGGGCGTCCGTCTCGATGCCCTCGGCGATGACCGACATGTTCAGATTCTTTGCCAGGGTCAGGATGGAGTGGACGATCTTGGTGTTTTTATCGCCAAGTTGGCCTAGGCCGTTTATGAAGGAACGGTCTATTTTCAGGGTGTCGAACGGGAAGGCGTGGAGGTGGCTTAGGGAGGAATACCCGGTGCCGAAGTCGTCCATGGACAGCCCCACCCCGAGGTCGCGCAGCCGGGTCAGGAGCGCGGCGGCCTGTCCGGGATTGACGGCGATGGCGCTCTCCGTGACCTCAAGCTTGAGCCTGTCCGCATCCAGGCCGGTGCGGCACAGGACGCTGCGGATGTCCTCCACCAGTCCCTCATGATCGAACTGCCGGGCCGAGAGGTTCACGGACACGAATATCCGGTCCCCGGGGTCGGCCAGGGCGTTGAATGCGGCCACCCGGCGGCAGGCCTCGGCCAGGACGAACGAGCCGATGGGCACGATAAGCCCGGTCTCCTCGGCCATGGGCACGAACTCCATGGGCGAGACCAGGCCGCGGGAGGGGTGTCGCCACCGCACCAAGGCCTCAACCCCCATGATGCGCGACGGGGCCAGGGACAGGATGGGCTGGTAGTGGACCTCGAATTCGTCGCGGTCCACGGCCCGGCGCAGGTCCGTCTCCAGGGCCAGCAGGCTTACGGCCTGCTTGTGCATGCGGGAGTGGAAGACCCGGTAGCCGCCCTTGCCCCGGGCCTTGGCCTTGAACATGGCCGTGTCCGCATCGCGCACGATCTGATCCGGGTCGGTATAGTCGGCTGTGCTGTAGACGATGCCGGTGCTGGCCGAGACGAAGACCTCGCCCGCATCCAGGGAAAACGGGCGGGTCAGGGATTCCCGGATGCGTTCCGCCACCCGGATGGCCTGACGGTCATCGTCGATCTCGTCGAGCAAAAGCACGAACTCGTCCCCTCCGAAGCGGGCCACAGTGTCCACCCGGCGCAGGCAGGTCGCGATGCGGCGGCCGATGCGGGCGAGTATCCTGTCCCCGACGGAATGGCCCAGGGAGTCGTTTATGAGCTTGAAGCGGTCCACATCCACGAAAAGCACGGCGAATTGATAGCCCGGTTTGCGCTTGATGCGCTCGATGGCATGGGTCAGCCGGTCCAGAAAAAGCGCCCGGTTGGGCAGTCCGGTCAGGGCGTCGAGAAAGACATGGCGCTTGAGCTGCTCCTCGAAGGCCTTGCGGTCGGTCACGTCGCGGCAGTTGAGCACGATGCCGGAGACGGCGTCGTCGCGGAGGCAGTTGGTGGCCGTGGCCTCCAGGTACAGGGGCGATCCGTCGCGCCGGAAGCGCCGGAACTCGAAGGACGGGCTGTTGTCGGGATTGGCCGAGACGGTTTTGAGGATGCCGTTGAACATGGTGCGGTCGTCCGGGTGCATGTGCTGGCCCAGGGGCGTGCCGACGGTTTCCTCCACGGGGCAGCCCAGGCGTGCGGAGGCCGAGGGGGTCTCGTGCAGGATGCGGCCGGTGTGGTCGACGATGGTGATGATATCCGTGGATTTTTCGATGAGGCAGCCATGGAAGCGTTCCCGGCGCACCAGTTCCTCCATGGCCCGGCGCTGTCTGGTGACGTCGCCGCCCACGCACAACACGCCGGTGACCACGCCGCCCTCCACGATGGGTCGGTTGGCCCAGGACACGAAGACCCGCTCCCCGGTTTTGCGGAGGTTCTCGTTTTCGTGTTCGGGATGGGACTCCGGAGCGGCGCAGACCTCGCCCAGAAAGGCCGCCATATCCCGTCCCGAGGAATCCACGGCCGGGACGATGGTCTCAAGGACGCTTCTCCCCACAAGCTCCTCGCGGGTGAATCCGAAAAAGCGCTGCGCGAATTCGTTGGCGAAGGTCACCCGGCCTTCCCGGTCCAGACGCAAAATGATGCAGTTGGTAAGCTCCACGATCTCCCGGTAGCGTTCCTCATGATCCTTGGCCGGGGTGACGTCATGCACCACGGCCAGGGCGCAGCGGCCGCTAAGCGGGGCCAGGGCGGCCTGGAAGTGTCGGCGGTCTCCCCCGCGTCCCATGCTGAACTCCACCTCCTGGACCGTTTTGTCGCGCACGGTCCTGGCCAGGGCCTGTCTGACCACGGCCAGTCCGATGTCATCAAGGAAGCGGGCGATGTTTTTTCCCTCAAGCCGCACCGGGTCGAAGTCCCGGGCCGCAGAGGCCGTCCGGACCACCCGCAGCAGGCGGCCGTCGTGGTCGAGCTCAATCACCATGCCGCGCATGGCGGACAGGATGGCCTGCATCTCGTGACGCATGCGCCGTCCCGGCCGCAGGGACCTCTCCGGCAGAGGCGGCCTGTCCGCGACCCCGCGCCGGGACCAGGGGGAAACGGCCAGGGTCAGGGCCGACACGGCGGCCAGGGAGGCGGCCAGGTATTCCCAGGACGCCGCCTGGATCGGCGCCAGAAGCGTCGCCCGGGACCATGCGATGGAGCCTCCCGTTACGGCGGTCTCCGCCGTCTGGGGCCTGGCGGATGCGCCCACGGCCCCAGCGCCGCACATGGCGGCGGCAAGGATGAAAAAGGCGGTGAGGATGATTCCCGTCATGCGTCGGGGCATGAGTCTTTCTCCGTGCATGCGGCGGCAAAACCGGCAGTGCGTTGTGGCAGCCAGTTCTCTGCCCGAGCCCGGTGACGTTTTTGTGACGAGTGCATGCCGGTTGGGGGGTGGGAGGGACGTCGCGGAATATCGCCAGCCGTGGCAGGGGTATTGACGGTTTGAACCAATTGGTTTAACCATACGGTTATACCAAGGGGAGACGTTATGGATGACAGCAGGGACGTCAGGCGGCGCATACTCAACGCCGCCGCCGAGGTCTTCGCCCGCGAGGGGTTCGCCGGGGCCAGGGTGGAGCGCATCGCCAAGGTCGCCGGGGTGAACAAGGCCGGGCTCTATTATCATGTGGGCAACAAGGCCCGGCTTTTTGAGGAGGTCATGACGGCGATGTTTTCCGAGATCGCCGACCGGTTGGAGGCGGCCGTGGCCGCTGCACACGATCCCGCCGTGCGGCTGGACGCCCTGGTGCGCGCCCTGGCCCAGGCCTTTGAGGACGGTCCGGCCCGGGCCAGGATCATGCTCATCGAGGTGGCCCGGGGCGGGGTCAACGTCTCGGAGCGGGTCATTTTCCAGGTGGAGAGGGTCTTTAAATGTACGGCCCAGGTGATGTATGCAGGCGCCCACGCCGGGGAGTTTCTTCCGGAGAATCCGTTTTTCGTGCACATGTGCATGGTGGGCAGCCTGTCCCTGTTCATCCTGTCCGAACCGATGCGGGCCAGGGTGGCGGAAATGGGGCTGGGGCAGTCCCTTGGGATCGATCCCACGGCGCCCATCGGGGAAATGGCGGTATTTCTGTCCGGGCTGCTCAGGCGCGGCCTGGCGGCTCAGCCCGGAACGTCAACGGAGGCAGCCGGACATGGTATGTGACGACAGCATCGCGCCCCTGGGCGCGCCGAACGCCTGCCGTGCGGGCGCCCGTCTGCCCGGGGTCTTGGCCCTGGCTATGGCCCTGTGCGTCCTGGCCGGTTGCAGCCAGGCCCAAAACGACGTCCTGCCCGGATATGTGGAAGGGGAATTCGTCTACGTGGCCTCCATGCTGGCCGGGCGGCTCGACGTCCTGTCCGCCGTCAAGGGCGGACGCATCAAGGCCGGAGACCCGCTTTTCATGCTCGAACACGACTACGAGCAAAAGGCCCTGGACATGGCCGAGGCCGAACTGGCCAAGGCCCGGGACAACCTGCGCGACGCCCAGAAAGGCTTGCGCCCCGAGGAGATCGACCAGCTCACGGCCTCGCTGCGGCGCTCCCGTTCGGCCCTGTCCCTGGCCGAGATCGAGCATTCCCGGCGCAAGGAGCTCTATGCCTCGGGGTCCGTCGCCAAGGAGGAACTGGACAAGGCCCGCACCGAGCACGAAACCACCCAGGCCCAGGTGCATGAACTCGAGGCCAAGCTGGCCACCGGGAAGCTCCCCCAGCGTATCGACCTGATCATGGCCGCCCAGGCGGCGGTGGATGCGGCTGCTGCCGGGGCGGGACAGGCCCGCTGGAGCCTGGACCAGAAAATCCAGGCCGCGCCGGTGTCGGGTCTGGTGTTCGACATCCTGCACTACGTGGGCGAATGGGTTGCGGCGTCAAACCCGGTGGTGGTCCTTTTGCCCCCGGAAAACGTCAAGGTCCGCTTTTTCGTCTCCGAATCCCAGGTGGCCGCCATCTCTCCCGGCCAACGCATCCTGGTGTCGCGCGACGGCATCCCCGAACCGGCCGAGGCCGTGGCGGACTATGTGTCCACCACGGCCGAATACGCCCCGCCGGTGATATTTAGCCAGGGATTCCGGGAAAAGCTGGTCTTTCTGGTGGAGGCCAGGTTCACCCCGGAGGTGGCCCGGACAATGCACCCGGGACAGCCCGTGGACGTCCGCCTGACAGCCGCCCCGGCGCAAAGCCCCAGGCCATGACAGCCGCCGCCCCGGTCATCGACGTCCATGAACTGACCAAGGTCTTCGGCAAAAAGACCGTGGTGGACAAAGTGTCGCTTACCGTCAGGCAGGGCGAGATCTACGGCTTTCTGGGACCCAACGGCTCCGGCAAGACCACCACCATCCGCATGCTCTGCGGCCTGTTGCGCCCCGACGGCGGAACCGGAACCTGCCTGGGCCACGACGTGCTCACCGAATCCGAGCTGATAAAACCGCATGTGGGCTACATGGCCCAGCGCTTCAGCCTCTACGGGGACCTAAGCGTGCGCGAGAACCTGGAGTTCACGGCCCGCATGTACGGCGTCGCGAACCGCCGCCAGGCCGTGGACGAAACCATGCAGCGCATGAATCTCGAAGGATTCGCCGCCACCCTGGCCGGAAATCTCTCCGGCGGCTGGAAGCAGCGTCTGGCCCTGGCCGCCTGCATGATCCACTCCCCGCGCCTGCTTCTCCTCGACGAACCCACCGCCGGGGTCGATCCCACCGCCCGGCGCGACTTCTGGGACGAGGTGCATAAGCTGGCCGGGCAGGGCATCACCGCGCTCATCTCCACCCACTACATGGACGAGGCCGAACGCTGCCACCGCCTGGCCTACATCGCCTACGGCAAGCTTTTGAGCACCGGAACCGCCTCCGAGATCGTGGCCAAGGAAAATCTGGCCACCTGGGAGATCACCGGGCCTGAACTGTACAGCCTGATCGACGGCCTGCGGGCGCTTCCCGGGGTGGAGCAGGTGGTGGCTTTCGGCGTCACCCTGCATGTCAGCGGCAAAAACGCCCGGTCCATCGAGGAACGCCTGCCGCCCTTCCTGGCTGGCAGGGCGGCCGCTACGCGCATCCCTTCGAGCCTGGAAGAGGTGTTCATCAGCCTCATGCGCGGCACGAAGCCGTAAGAGCAGAGCGGGGGGAAACTTTGTGAACAAAGTTTCCCCCCGCGCCCCCCTTCAAAAACGTTGGCGCGTTTTCCCCAGGCGGGCGAGGCCCGCCTGGGGAAAACGGGAAAGGTTCAGGGTGGGGGAATTCGGGCAGGGAGGACGAGAAGATGATAATTCGGTTTTCGGCCAGCCGCTTCGCGGCCATGGTTGCCAAGGAATTCGTGCAGATGCGCCGCGACCGCGTCACCTTCGGCATGATGGTGGGGATACCGCTTTTGCAGCTTGTCTTGTTTGGCTACGCCATCAATTCCGACCCCAAACATCTGCCTACGGCGGTCCTGGACAATGACAGGAGCGTCTTTTCCCGGACCGTGCTGGCGGGTATGAAAAACAGCTCGTACTTCGAGTTCGTGGAGGAGGTGGCGGGCGAGGCCAGGGTCGATGAGCTGTTGCGGCTGGGGCAGGTCCAGTTCGTGGTCACCATTCCCCCCAACTTCGGCCGCGATCTGGTGCGCGGCGAGCGCCCGGTCCTGTTGCTTGAAGCCGACGCCACCGACCCCTCGGCCACCAGCAACGCCGTGGCCTCCATGCGCGAGATCACCCGAAGCGTCCTCAATCGCGATCTGACCGGGCCGTTAAGCGGACTCCAGGCCAAAGAAGGCCCGGTGACCCTGCGCATCCATCCCCGCTACAACCCCGAGGCCATCACGCAGTACAACATCGTGCCCGGGCTTATGGGCGTGGTTTTGACCATGACCCTGGTCATCATCACCTCGTTGGCCATCACCCGGGAGCGCGAACGGGGGACCATGGAGAACCTGCTCATCACCCCGGTTCGGCCGCTGGAGGTGCTTTTGGGCAAGCTCGTGCCCTACATCCTGGTGGGCTACCTCCAGATGGCGCTCATCGTGGCGGCGGCGAAGTATCTGTTTCAGGTGCCTTTTCTGGGCAGCCTGCCGCTTCTTTTTGCGGTGTCGTTTTTTTTCATCGCCGCCAACCTGGGGGTGGGCATCACCTTTTCCACCGTGGCCCAGAACCAGCTTCAGGCCGTGCAGATGTCGTTTTTCTTCTTTCTGCCCTCGATCCTTCTGTCCGGATTCATGTTCCCGTTCCAGGGCATGCCCGTGTGGGCCCAGCACCTGGGCAGCGTGCTGCCCCTGACGCATTTTTTGCGCATCGTGCGCGGCGTGGTGCTCAAGGGCAACACGCTTGCGGACATCGTCCCGCACCTGTGGCCCATCGCGCTTTTTCTGGTGGCGTCCCTGGGCATCGGGGTCAAACGCTACCGGCAGACCCTGGATTGAGGCGACGGGGGGCAGACCGCCTGTCCGCGCCGTCGGCTGGCGTCTGTCCGCTGTCCGGCCTACGCCGCCCGTTTTTCGCCGGGATCGCTTAAATACCGGTCCATCTCCCGGACCTTGTCCAACACCCGCTTGCGGATGTGCCGGAATTGCACCAGATCCTTCATGCCGTACGCGGTCCGGGCGTGGGTTAGGCCGGCCATGTCCATGATCTCGTTGTAGAGGTAGGGCAGATACAGGGGGTCCTGGCGCAGGAAGATGCGCAGCTTTTCGAACATCCCCCATATCTCGGCGAAGTTTTTCCCCGGGTGTTTGAAAAGCTTCTCCAGGTGGTTCCCGGCGTTTTTGAGCGACGAGGACCACTTGGCCGCCCTGGGGGCGAAGATCGGCTTGGCCCGGGGCGTGCGGGCGCGGGCCAGGGAGGCCAAAAAGCGTTCCAGGCTGCCCGGGGCGCAGGATAACGCCCCGCACAGATGGGCCTCGTTTAAGGTGACGTTTTTGGCCGAGTCGATGACCAGTCCGCCGCCGTAGAGGTTGTAGACCGGGATGTCGCCCTCGCGCAGGGTCTTTTCCAGATCGCGCTTGGCCGCCATGTAGGCCACGTTGGAGTGGATGGTCTCGCCGTAGGCGTTTGTCGTGGTCACGTCGTGCTTCGAGCCGCCCCGGTAGACATGGGCGGCGGCGTGGTGGCCCGCCGCGTGGGTCTGCTCCCCGGTCCAGGAAAAATCCTGCCCGGCCAAAAGGATGCTTGAAACCCCGCAGGCCCCGAGGAACCGGAAAAGCGACACGCCCACGTTGCCGCCCGCGTCCAGGATCATCTCCTGGTCGGCCATGACGTAGGTGGCCAGGCCGCCCACGCTCCACATGGGCAGGGTGGGGCCGGGATACATGGCCACCACCTCGGGGTCCATCTTGGTGGAGTAGATCAGCGGGATGTCCGCTGCAAAGGATGGGTCGCGCAGGTTTTCGATGCACACCCGCATCTCGGGCCGAAAGTCGATGGCCATGCAGATGTCGGGCTTAAGGCCCGTGCCTTCCAGGGCGGGCAGGGTTTGAAGCGCCGTGGCGTAGAGCGCCCGGCCCCGGCGTCTGGCCAGCTCCGGCGCGAACCGGGCCAGCGATGGCCCGGCCCCCAGGATGACGGCGGCCATGCCCTGGCCCATGCCGCGAAGGCCTAAAAGGCTGCCTGCGGACATGGCCCGGTGATAGTTTTTGAGTTCGTTGCCCACCATGACGTCCTGTTTCTGACGCAGGGTGGACAGCTCAACCGAAATGTTCTCCAGTCTGGCCCTGGCGTGGGCGGCCCACTGGGCGTACTGCGGGCCAAGCTGGGTGCAGGCCAGGTCCGAACGCAGGTAGATTTTTCCGAAGATGAAACACACGTCCAGGGGGTGCAGCCGGTCCTCGAAGACGGCCTTGTCCGGGGGCAAAAACTCCAGTTTCCCGGCGGCCAGAAAGGGGCGGTAGTCGGTCTGGCCCAGGCAGGCCAAAAGCAGTTCGGCCCGGGGCTCGATGACCAGCACCTTGTGGGAGACCGGGGTCTTGGCCAGCACGTGGTTTATGCCGTAGCCAAGGCCCGAGCCGATGATGATGGTGGCCCCGGCGGCCACATGGTCGTCGCCTGACGGAATCCAGTCGCGGTAGATGACGGACGGCGGAATGGCCCCGTGCAGCCGCAGACCCTGTTCCGTCTGGTAGTCCAGATGGCCCATGGGGTTTCGGATCAGCCGTCCGGCCAGGGTGTCCGGATTGACGGCCTGGGCGGCGATCCAGGCGGCGACCGGGGATTTGGCCTCATGAAGGGCCGCGAGATTGTCCTTGAGAAACACGTTGACGGACATGGCGTCTCCTGGGGCAAGGGGATTTTTGTCCTGACATAGCAAGTTCCCTGCCACCCTTGCGCCTTGCGCTGATTTTGCCTAACACACGGCCAGACCGCACATTTTCCGGGACCATCCCGCCCAAGGCCAACCGACATGATCCATGACGATGTTTTGACGCTCATCGGGAACACCCCCCTGGTGTCCATCCGCCGTTTAAACCCCAATCCGGCCGTGTCCGTGCTGGCCAAGCTTGAGGCCACAAATCCCGGCGGCTCCATCAAGGACCGGGTGGCCATGGCCATGATCGGCGCGGCCGAGGCCTCGGGCGAACTGACCAGGGACAAGACCGTCATCGAGGCCACCTCCGGCAACACCGGCATCGGGCTGGCCATGGTCTGCGCCGTCAAGGGCTATCGCCTTACGCTGCTCATGCCCGCCTCGGCCTCGGAGGAGCGCAAGCGCATCATGCGCGCCTACGGGGCCCAGATCGTGCTCACCCCCGGGCATATGGGCACCGACGGGGCCATCGAGGAGGCCTACCGTCTGGCCCGGGAGCACCCCGAGACCTATGTGCTCATGGACCAGTTCAACAATCCGGCCAGCATCGAGGCCCACTACCGGGGCACGGGGCTTGAGATATGGGAGCAGACCGGCGGACGGCTGACCCATCTGGTGGTGACGCTTGGCACCTCGGGCACGGCCATGGGCTGCGCCAAAATTCTCAAAGAGAAAAATCCCGGCATCCACGTGGCGGCGGTGGAGCCCGGCCCCGGGCATCGCATCCAGGGCCTCAAAAACATGCAGGAATCCTATCCGCCCGGCATCTACGACAAGCATGCCATGGACGAAATCATATGCGTGTCCGACGAGGAGGCCTTCGAGACGGCCAGACGGCTGGCCCGGGAGGAGGGCATCCTGGCCGGGATGAGCGGCGGGGCGGCCATGGCCGGGGCCCTGCGGGTGGCCGCCGGACTCGCCTCGGGCTGCGTGGCGACCATCCTGCCCGACGGCGGGGAGCGCTACCTGAGCACCACCCTTTTCGCCACGCCCGAGAACAAGGGCGTGGGCCTTAGCTGCGTGTCCGGGGCACCCACGGCCTATCTCGACCCGGCCGCCGGTCCCCACGGACTTTTCGCCATGGGGCCGCCCCTGTGCCAGCCCGACGAGGCGGACGGCTGGCGGCGCATCGTCTTTGCGGACGTGCTGGCGCGGTATTTCAAAAAGGCCGGGGGCCGGGCCGTCGCCGTGGCCGGACTGGCCGACCTGGAGGACCGGGCCCTGCAGGCGGCGGCGGCCGCCGGACTCACCCAGGCCGCGTTCACCGCCCGGGCCATGGACGAACTCTCCGGACTGGCGGCGCGGCTGGGGGTGGACGTGGCCTTCGTGGCCGCCTCGTCGGCCAAGGACCGGGCCGTGGATCTGGCGGAAAAACTCATGCGCCGGGGGCTGGCCTACGAGAAACTGCGCAGCGTCTATTTCGACGTGGTCCGGGACAAGGGCTACGGCGAGCTTTTGCACGCCGACGTGACCAAGCTGGCCCTGGGCAAGACCGTGGATCTGGCGGCCTATCTCAAGGAGAACCCCCAGGACTTCACCCTGCTCAAACGGGTGAGCCTCAAGGACTTAAAGCGCGGCGACCTCCTGGTCACCCCCTGGGGCAACGTCCGGCCCAGTTGGTTTTTGCAGATGGCCGTGGCCGCCCTGGCCGGACTGCCCACGGTAAGCGTGGTGCTGGCTGGCGAGGACCAGTGTTTCCCCCACCTGGAGAACCTGCGCTCCATCTGGTCCCGGGCCGTGAACGTGAGCCCGGCGGCCTGGCTGGTGACCGGCCAGGCCAGAGGGGCGGAAGCCGGACGCGGGGAGGCGGAGTCGGCCCCGGGCGTCGGGGCCTTGCTGGCCCGGGGGCTGTCGCCCCGGGACGTGCGCCTGTGGCTTTTGTCCTCGGCCTACCGCAAGTCGTTGTCTGCGGCCCCGGACACCCTGGCCATGTGGGTGAAAAACCGGGCCAGGGTCCAGGAGACGGCGGTCATGCTGTCGGAGGCGGCCGACGCCGCCCCGGAGGGGGCCGGGACGCCCCATGACGCCGGGTCCCGGGCCGTGGTCGCCGCCCGTGGACTTTTTCCGGCCCTGGCCAAGGCCCTGGAGGACGATCTGGGGCTGTACCGGTTTTGGCCTGAGCTTTTCGCCTTCTGCCGGGCCGTCAACGTCCAGGCGGCGGCCCACAGCCTGACCCCGGCGGACGCCGCAGGGTGTCTGTCGGCCCTTTTCGAGGTGGACGCGGTGCTCGGAATCCTGGACGCCCAGGCCCTGCCTGTGGGCCGCTCCAGGTGGCCCGCAGAGGTGGCCGGACTGGTCATGCGGCGGGATGCCGCCCGCAAACAGCGCCATTTCGCCCTGGCCGACAGCCTGCGAAACGACATCGCCGCCGCTGGATACCGGTTGGAGGACGCCCCGGCCGGAGCGCGGCTTTTTCCCGTGCCCGACCGCTGATCCCGTTCGCCCCGGGGAGCTTTCCGGGCGCGCCGTCTGCATGTCGCGGCATAAAACCTGACGCCCCGCGCGGGCCGCATCCGGAGAACTTCCGGCGGCGGCCCGGCGGGGCGTTTATTTTTCAGGCGGCGTGGGACCGCAGGAAGTCGATGGTCGTGCGAATGACCGCCGGATGGTACAGCAGGGCCATATGGCTGGCAGGCGGGCATTCCCAGGTGGTCCAGCCGGGGCCGGTCATGCGGCAGGAGGCGTTTGGCAGCACCATGTCGTCGGCAGGGCTTATGATGTTGAGGGTGGGAACGGTCTCATGGGGCGGCAGGGCGGCAAGCTGCGGGAAAAGGGGGGAGTCAGGAAGCAGTTGCCTGCCCGCCCGGCCGATGATGGCCAGGGCGGCGACCTTGCTGCCGTGGTGCGGCGCGCCAAGCGTCACAGCGGCGGCCGTGGCCCGGGCGATGCGTTCGTCGGCCGCAAGGCGGCGGATGAAAAGTCCGCCCATGCTGTGCCCCACAAGCAGGATGCGCGGGCTGCGGTCAAGGATGTCGTGGATCTGGGACGTCAGCTCCCGGGCGATATCCTCGAAGGTCTTGCCGCCGAAGGAGTTGTAGCCCAGGGCGTGGGTGCGGCAGCCAAGCCCCCTGGCCAGGGCCGGGACGAAACACAGCCAGGCGCTGGGATTGTGGTAGAGGCCGTGCAGGAGCACGATTTCGGGGCGGGCTGCGGAGGCCGCGCCTCGGGGCCGCCAGAAAAATCGGAAAAAGCCCAGGGGATAGACCAGCCCGGCCGCGAACAGGGCGGCCACGCCGAGACCCCAGGCCGTGAGCATGGCCGGGCCGGTCAGGGGCGGGGTGGTTTCCGGGGCGTTGGCCGACTCGTAGCGAAAAAGGACGAGGCTTATGCAGCACACGGCCACGGAAGTGGCCAGGACAATGATCAGGATGGGCATGGGCGGCCTCGCGGTCAGGAGTTGTGGGAGCGTGCGGCAGCCTAACGGGAAACGGCGCCTGTGCGCAAGCATGGGGCAAGGCTGTGGCCTGGCTGGTCCGGGCGATGGCCCGCTTCCTGTCGCATTGGCGTGCTTGCGGCAGGCGGGCGGAAGCGGACATGGCTTGGGAGAAAGGGAACGAATTCCGACCGGGCCGGGAAAATTTGTTGACAGGGAGCGGGCCGGAGTATAAACGCTTTTCTTCGTTAGGCGGCGGGCGGGTAGCTCAGCTGGGAGAGCATCGGCCTTACAAGCCGAGGGTCACAGGTTCGAGTCCTGTTCCGCCTACCAGAACGGCAATGCGGGGCTGTAGTTAAGCTGGTTATAACGCCGGCCTGTCACGTCGGAGGGCGCGAGTTCGAGTCTCGTCGGCCCCGCCACAAGAAAGCAAGGGTTTGGGACATATGTCCCAAACCCTTTTTTCGTTTCCCCCCTTTTTGTATCTTGTAAAAAATCTAGAAACTTTCAAGAAACTATCTAGAAAGTATCTAGAATTGTTTCTATTGCCGCCTTTATACACGATGTAGTATCGATTTCATCGTCCAAATACGTCGTACTGTAGGTTCTAGTTTGTAAAAAACGCCCTGAGAGGACGGATTTTGACGAAACGCTTGTCTCCGGGATTCGGGTTGGGCTATGAGTGGTGTCGATACCCAGAGTCCGCATTCGTCGCCTATCGTCGACACCGCCTGTTCCAGGGAGGACGCCCGATGTACGTTGGCCTCAAGATGCTCAAGGATTTCAAGAAAGTGACCCCCCAGACGCCGGTTCTGGAGGCGGACAAGCTGCTCAAAGGCAGTGATTCCTGGATGCTTCTGGTGGTGGACGAGAACAAGGATCTCGTGGGCTATGTGCGCAAGGAAGACATCGCCCTGGCCCTGCCCTCCATCATGACCACCCTGGACAAGCACGAGGCCCTGTATCTTTTGTCCAAGCTCACGGTGAAAAAGATCATGCGCCAGGACATCACCACCGTGCACCCGGAGATGGAGATCGAGCAGGCCGCCGAGATCATGCACCAGAAAAACCTGGCCGGGCTGGCCGTGGTCAACGAACAGGGCAAGCTCGTGGGCTACATCAACCGCTCGGTCATGCTCGACGTGCTGGTTGAGGAAATGGGCCTTAAGCAGGGCGGCTCGCGCATCGTCTTCGAGGTCGAGGACAGAACCGGCGTCCTGCACGAGGTCTCGGGCATCATCCGGGACCTGGGCGTGAGCATCATCGCCACCGGCACCTTCTACCACGCCAACCGCCGCATGGTGGTCATCCGGCTGGCCGTGGACGACCCCTGCGTGGTGGCCGGGGCCATCGAGCGCAAGGGATATCGTTTGGTGTCCGCCGCCGATTTTGAAAGCGAGTGGATGGTCTGATGGCCTTTCTTGAAGTCACCGACGTGACCCTGACCTTCCGGGGGCTGGCGGCCCTGACAGGCGTCGGCTTCACCGTGGAGAAAGGCGGCATCGTCTCGCTCATCGGCCCAAACGGCGCGGGCAAGACCAGCATGCTCAACTGCATAAGCGGCCGCTATACGCCCGACTCCGGCGGCATCAGTCTGGGCGGGCGCGACCTGCTGGCCGTGCCCTCCCATGCCCGGACGAAGCTCGGCCTGTCGCGCACCTTCCAGAACATCGCCCTGTTTCGGGGCCTGTCGGTCCTGGACAACCTCATGGTCGGCCGCCACGCCCGCATGGACTACGGCATCCTGGCCTCCATCCTCTACCTGGGCAAGGCCAGACGGGCCGAGGACGCCCACCGCCGCCGGGTGGAGGACGTCATAGATTTTCTGGGCCTGTCCCCCTACCGCCATCAGGCGGCCGGAAAGCTGCCGTACGGCGTGCAAAAGCGTGTGGAGCTGGGGCGGGCCCTGGCCGCCGAATCCGATCTGATCCTTCTCGACGAGCCCATGGCCGGCATGAACCTGGAAGAGACCGAGGACATGGCCCGCTACATCTTGGACATCAACGAGGAGTGGGGCATGAGCGTGCTTCTCGTCGAGCACGACATGGGCGTGGTCATGGACATCTCCGACAAGGTGGTGGTCCTGGATTTCGGCCGGGTGCTGGCCGAGGGGCCGCCTTCCGAGGTCATGGCCAACGCGGACGTGGTGGCCGCCTATCTTGGCGGCGACGACGCGGTGTTTCTGGGCCGCTGACCCCGGCCGGACCGTATGGGCTCTTGCTCATGACGGCGTCTTGCCGCCTATACAACCTGAAAACCCCTGGATGATGTGATGGGCGAGGCCCCGAAATCCTATCTCGATACCCTCCCGGGCCTGCTTCTGGCCCGGGCCGGGACACATGGAAAAAAAACCGCCCTGCGGGAAAAGCAGTGGGGCGTGTGGCAGCGTTTTTCCTGGAACGACTATCTTCGCGCCGCCGCCGAGTTCGCCGGGGGCCTGAAAAAACTCGGCTTCGGCCCGGGCGACATCGTCATCCTCATCGGCGACAACCGCCCCGAATGGCTGTTCGCCGAACTGGCCGTCCAGGCCCTGGGCGGCATGGCCCTGGGGCTTTACCAGGACGCCCCGGCCGAGGAGATCGCCTACATCCTGGAGCTTTCCGAGGCCCGGCTGGTGGTGGCCGAGGACCAGGAGCAGGTGGACAAGATGCTCTCCCTGCGCGCCGGGCTGCCCCATCTTTCCCACATCGTCTACCACGACCAAAAGGGCCTTGTCGGCGTAAACGAGCCGGGGCTTATGAGCTTTGAGGCCATGCGCGAGGAGGGCCGCGAGCTGGCCGACCAGTTTCCGAAGTGGGTGGCGGCCCTGTCCCCGGACGACCCGGCGCTGATCGCCACCACCTCGGGCACCACGGGACGGCCCAAGCTGGCCATGCTCTCCCATAAAAACCTCCTGTCCATGGCCCACAACCTGGGGCTGGTGGATGAGCGCCGCCAGTCCGATGAGTTCGTCTCCTTTTTGCCCCTGGCCTGGATGGGCGAGCAGATGATGGCCGTGGCCTCGGCGCTTTTGTTCGGCTTCACCGTGAATTTCCCGGAGGAGCCGGACACGGTGCAGGACAATATCCGCGAGATCGGCCCCAACGTCATTTTCTCCCCCCCCCGGGTGTGGGAGAATCTGGCCGCCCGGGTCCGGGTCAAGATCATGGAGACCACGCGGCTCAAGCGCCTTCTCTACGACCTGTTTCTGCCCGTGGGCATCCGGCTGGCCGACGCCCGGTTCGCCGGGAAAAAGCCGGGCCTTGGCCTGCGGCTGGCCTATGGCGTGGCCTGGTTCTGTCTCTTCCGGGCCTTAAAGGACCGCCTGGGGTTTTCCAACGTGCGTTCGGCCAGCACCGGCGGCGCTGCCCTTGGCCCCGACGCCTTCCGGTTTTTCCACGCCATCGGCGTCAATCTGAAGCAGATCTACGGCCAGACCGAGATATCCGGCATCTCCTGCATCCACCGCGACGGGGCCGTGGATTTTACCTCCGTGGGTCAGCCCATCCCCGAGACCGAGCTGACCATCGCGGACGACGGCGAGATTCTGTCCAAAAGCCCCTCGGTTTTCCTGGGCTATTATAAAAACCCGGCGGCCACGGCCGAGACCCTGACAGCCGACGGCCGCCTGCGTTCCGGCGACGCCGGATATTTCGACGACAGGGGCCGTCTGGTGGTCATCGACCGGGTCAAGGACGTGATGACCCTGTGTGACGGCTTCAAGTTCTCGCCCCAGTTCATGGAGAACAAGCTCAAGTTTTCGCCCTACGTCAAGGAGGCCGTGGTTGTGGGGCACGGCCGCGACCATCTGGCGGCCATCGTGTGCATCGACGCCGAGATCGTGGGCCGTTGGGCCGAGTCCAAGGGCCTGACCTACACCACCTACCAGGACCTGTCCGCCAAGCCCGAGGTCTACGCCCTGGTCAAGGACGAGATAGCGGCCATCAACACCCAGCTTGCCGCCCAGATGCGGGTTCGGCGCTTCGCCCTGCTTTTCAAGGAGCTCGACGCCGACGACGGCGAATTGACCCGCACCCGCAAGGTGCGGCGCAAGGTGGTTTCCGAGCGCTACGGAACGCTTATTGAGGCCCTGTATTCGCCGGTGTGCGCCATGAACCTGCGGGCCGAGATCACCTACCAGGACGCCAGCGTCCGGGAGATGTGCGGCGATCTTCGGCTGGAGGACGTGGCGGAGGGGACGGCCGCCTAGGGCCGGGGATTTTTTCGGGAAAGGGAGCGCGGCGTGGAATATTATCTGCAACTGCTTCTGTCGGGCCTTGTGGTCGGCAGCATCTACAGCCTGGTGGCCCTGGGCTTCGTCATCATCTACAAGGCCACCAAGGTGGTCAATTTCGCCCAGGGCGAGCTGGTCATGGTCGGGGCCTACGTCTGCTTCGCGCTCACGGTCCAGGCCCGCCTGCCGTTTCTTCTGGCCTTCGGCATGACGCTTATCTTCTCCTTCGTGCTGGGCATCCTCATCGAGCGCCTGATCCTGCGGCCCATGATCGGCGAGCCCATCATCAGCGTGATCATGGTCACCATCGGCCTGTCCTCGGTGCTCAAGTCCCTGGTGCAGCTTTTCTGGGGCACCCAGATACAGGTCTTTCCGCCGGTTTTGCCCCAGGATCCGGTGATGATCGCCGGGCTGCCCGTGGCCCCGGTCTATCTGGCCGCCTTCGGGCTGTCCGTGATCCTTTTTCTCATATTTACGGCCTTTTTCAAATATTCGCGCCTGGGCATCAGCATGCGGGCCACGGCCTTCGACCAGCAGGCCGCAGCCAGCATGGGCATCGGCATCACCAACATCTTCGCCCTGTCCTGGTGCATCGCGGCCATGGTCTCCTCCATCGGCGGGGTGATCCTTGGCAACATTAACGGCATAAACGCCCAACTCGGGCACCTGGGACTCAAAGTCTTCCCGGCCGTGATCCTGGGCGGCCTGGACAGCCTGTTCGGCGCGGCCCTTGGCGGGCTCATCGTGGGCGTTTTGGAGAACGTCTGCGACGGCGCGGCCAAGGAATTTTTGAACCTTGGGGGATTTAAGGACGTGGCCGCCTTCATCCTTTTGGTGGTCATACTGATGATCAAACCCTACGGGCTTTTCGGGGCCCGGGAAATCGAGCGGGTGTAAGGCATGTACGGACAATGCGGACTGTTTTTTCGGACCTACGCGGGCGAGGCCCGCATCTTTCCCAGCCGGTTTCTCCTGGTCTCCATGGCCCTGTTTTTTTCGGCCCTGTGCCTGTCTCCCCTTTTTTTCAACACCTATCTGGTCTCGATTCTGTGTCTGATCAACATCGCCGTGATCGGGGCCGTGTCGCTGAACCTGTTGACCGGATTTTGCGGCCAGATATCGCTCGGGCACGGAGCGTTCATCGGCGTGGGGGCCTATGCGGCGGCCTATTTCGCGAGTCTGGGGCTGCCGTTTCTGGCGGTTTTGCCCGCCGCCGGGCTGGTCACGGCCGTGGTGGGCATGTTTTTCGGCCTGCCGTCCCTGCGGCTTAAGGGCATCTATCTGGCCATCGCCACCCTGGCCGCCCAGCTCATCCTCGAATACGTCTTTTTGCACTGGGACGCGGTCACCGGCGGATCGAGCGGCATGGCCGTGGACCCGCCCCAGGTGTTCGGGTTCGCCTTCGATTCCGACGTGAAGATGTTCTACCTGACCCTGGCCGTGGCCGCGACGAGCGTGCTCATCGTGCGAAACATCGTCCGCACCCGCCTGGGACGGGCCTTCGTGGCCATCCGCGACCATCACCTCTCGGCCGAGATCGTGGGCGTGGACCTTTTCGCCTACAAGCTGCGGGCCTTTGGCGTCAGCTCCTTTCTGGCCGGGGCCGGGGGGGCGCTGTGGGCCTACTACACCATGTACATCACCCCGGAGCAGTTCGGCATCGGGCTGTCGGTCAGCTATCTGGCCATGATCATCATCGGGGGGATGGGCAGCGTCCTGGGCGGGGTGTTCGGAGCTGTGTTCATCACCATTTTGCCTGAGTTCCTCAATTTCGTGGCCCAGCATGCCGGGGCGCTGTTCACGGACATAAGCGGCGCGCTTTTGGCCATGAAGGAGGGCGTTTTCGGCCTGGTTTTGGTCCTGTTCCTTATTTTCGAGCCCGAGGGGCTGGCCCATCGCTGGCGGCTCGTGAAGGCCTACTGGAAGCTCTACCCCTTCGCCCATTAGGCCTTGCGGCCGGACGAAGACGCAACCGTTCAACATGAAGGAGGGCGACGTGAAACGCATGGCGAAACATATGGTCTGGGCGCTGGTCTGTGTCCTGGCCCTGGCCGCGACATCTTTTGCCCAAGACGTCATCACCATCGGGCTTTTGTCCGACCTGTCCGGACCGACCTCGGCCGTGGGCGTGCCCTATTCCGAGGGCATCAAGGACGCCGCCAAATACCTCAATGAGAACGGCGGCATCGCCGGGAAGAAGGTCAATCTCATCGAGGTGGACTACGCCTACAACGCCCAGCAGGCCCTGGCCGCCTACAAGCGTTTCATCTCCCAGGACAAGATCGTGGCCCTGCAGGGCTGGGGCACCCAGGACACCGAGGCCCTGACCAAGTTCGTGGGCAAGGACCAGATTCCCACCCTGTCGGCCTCCTATTCCGCCCATCTCACGGACCCGGAAAAGGCCCCCTACAACTTCTTCGTGGCCGCCGACTACACCACCCAGGTCCGGGCGGCGCTTAAGTACTTCAAGGACAATTGGAAAAAGGCCGAGGCCCCGAAGGTCGCCTTCGTCTATCCCGACCACCCCTACGGCCTGGCCCCCATCGCCGGGGCCAAGGAATACGCCAAGGAGCTGGGTTTCGAGATCGTGGGCGACGAGAACGTGGCCTTAAACGCCATGGACGCCATGGCCCAACTCCTTCGCCTGCAAAAGCTGGCCCCGGATTACGTGTGGATCGGCGGCACCACCCCCTCGGCGGCCATCATCATGAAGGACGCCCAGAAGCTGGGTTTCAACACCACCTTTTTCTGCAATATCTGGGGCGTGGACGAAAGCCTGGTGAAGCTGGCCGGAGACGCCGCCAACGGGACCTATTCCCTGCAGACCGCCGTGGTCTACGGCCAGAAGGTTCCGGGCATGGCCGTCATCGAGAAGGTGACCGACGGCAAGCCGCAGATGACCCACTACATCCGGGGATTCGCCTCCATGCTGGTCATGGCCGAGGGCATAAAGCTCGCCGCGGCCAAGGGGGAGCTCACCGGACCGGCCATCAAGGACGCCCTGGAGACCCTGCGCGATTTCGATCCCATGGGCCTGACCCCGCCGGTCAGCTTCTACCCCAAGGATCACCGCCCCAACATGGCGGTCTTTATCTACAAGGTCGAGGACGGCAAGATGGTGGAAGTGGCCAGGGAAAGCCTGGAGCGGAAGGCCGAATGGCTGGGGAAGTAGACGCTGTGGACATGCTCGCCGTCGAGAACCTGGAGGTCGTGTACAACGACGTGGTCCTGACCTTGAAGGGCCTGTCGCTGCGCGCCGGGCAGGGCCGGATTACGGCCCTGCTCGGGGCCAACGGGGCCGGGAAGTCCACCACGCTTAAGGCCATCTCCGGGCTTTTGGCCGGTGAGGACGGGGAGATCACCGACGGCCGCGTCCTTTACGACGGCAAGGCCATCAACCGCCTGACGCCGGACAAGATCGTGCGTCTGGGGGTCTTTCAGGTCATGGAGGGCCGCCGGGTCTTCGAGGACATGTCTGTTGAGGACAACCTGCGCTGCGGCGGCGTGACCCGCCCGGGCCGGGAGTTTAAAGGCAGCGTGGAGCGGGTGTACGACTACTTTCCGCGCCTTCGGGAGCGGCGGCAGCAGTTGGCCGGGTACATGTCCGGCGGCGAGCAGCAGATGCTGGCCATCGGGCGGGCGCTTATGGCCAAGCCCCGGCTTTTGCTTTTGGACGAGCCGTCCCTGGGGCTGGCCCCGCTTCTGGTCGAGGAAATCTTCGACATCATCCGCCGCGTCAACCGCGACGAGGGCGTGACCATCCTCCTTGTCGAGCAAAACGCCCGGGCCGCGCTTGGCATCGCCGACGTGGGCTTCATCATGGAAAACGGCCGCATCGTGCTTGAGGGGTCCTCTGCGGAGCTTATGAGCAACCCCGACGTGCAGGAGTTCTACCTCGGCATGGCCAGCGGCGGCGAAAAAAGGCGCTACCGCGACGTCAAGCACTACCGGCGTCGGAAACGCTGGCTGGGGTAGGGCGCAAGGCCGAACCCACAGCCCCCGCATCCGGGCCGCGCCCGGCAGACGAAAGGGATCACGACATGGACCGGAATCAAGGCGCTTTCCCGTTTTACAGCCCCCTGGAATCCGCATCCCCGGCCGAGGCGGCGGCCGCGAAACTCGCCCGGTTGCGCCAGATCGTTTCCCTGGCCTATGCGGGCAGCCGGGAATTTCGGGACCGCATGGCCGGGGCGGGGCTTGCCCCGGACGACGTCGCCACCCTTGAGGACTTCGCGCGCATCCCGGTTTTGCGCAAAAAAAACCTGATCGCCCTCCAGGACGGCGGACAGGGACTCGAGACCCTGCTTCCCCGGGGCATCGCGGGCCTTCGGCGCATCTTTCAGTCCCCGGGGCCGATCTACGACCCTGAGGGGCCTGGGCCGGACTATTGGGGATTCGCCGAGGCCTTCGCCGCCGCCGGATTTCGTCCGGGCGACCTGGTGCAGATGACATTTAGCTACCACCTGACCCCGGCCGGACTCATGCTCGAAGAGCCGCTTTTGGAGCTTGGCTGCACGGTCATCCCGGCCGGTCCGGGCAACACCGACGTGCAGATCGAGCTTTTGACGAAACTTCCGGTCACCGGCTTCGTGGGCATGACCAGCTACCTGGACGTCATCGCCGACAAGGCCCGGGCGCGCGGCCTGGACCTCACCAAGGACTTCGGGCTGCGGGTGGCCTTCGTGGCCGCCGAGCGGCTGCCGGAGAGCCTGCGCGCAAAGGTCCAGGAGGCCTTCGGCATGACCATCCGCCAGGGCTACGGCACGGCGGACGTGGGCTGCATCGCCTACGAATGCGCCGAGCTGTCCGGCATGCACGTCACCTCCCGGGGACATGTGGAGATATGCGAGCCAGGGACCGGGCGGCCGCTTCCCGTGGGCGAGGCAGGGGAGGTGGTGTTCACGCCGTTTTCCGAGGCCTATCCGCTCATCCGGCTTTGCACGGGCGATCTGTCCCGACTTGTGTCCGAGCCCTGCGCCTGCGGCCGGACCTCCATGCGTCTGGCCGGGATTCTCGGCCGGGTGGACGACACGGCCAAGGTCAAGGGGCAGTTCATCTATCCGGCCCAGGCGGCGGAGGTGGCGGCGGGATTCGCCTGCATCACGGGCTGGCGGATCGTGGTCGATAACCCCGGCGGCAAGGACGCCATCGAATGTGTGGTCGCCTGCGACGGCCCGCTTGACGTGGAGCGGTTCGCGGCGGCGTTCCAGGCCCGGCTCAAGCTGCGCCCGAAGGTGACGGTGCTGCCGGATGGGGAGGGTCTGCCCGCAGACGGGCCACGGCTCGTGGACCGGCGGCAGTTCGGCTAGAAACGTACGGGGCGCGGCTTTCCGTGATGGACGACCCCGCCGTATGCGCCGCGTCTATTCGGCGTCGATGATAAGCAAGATATCCATGGGGGTCGTCGGGGGCGATGACCCGCCGCCGCGCACGCAGCGCACGTAGTACATGTAAGGTCGAAGGTTGCCGTAATACGTCCCCTTGGCGTAGTCGAAGTCGATGCGCCAGGACTCGGCCGGGGGTCCGGTATAGGGCGAGCCGCTCCAGTAGCGGCGGCCGGTGCTGGGTTCGAGGAATTCGGGAGAGATGGCCAGGGGCGGTATTCCCGTGTCATACACCAGAGTCTCCAATTCCTTCTTGTTGGGCAGCCGCCAGTCCGTCTTGCCTCCGGTATCCCTGGCTTCGCACCAGGCCAGAGCATCTTTCCAACTCATGTTCGTGTCGCTTCCGGATCGTTCCCAGACAAGGCCCGTGGTGGTGTCCGTGACCGTGACGTTGTCGCCGTTTATGGCGTAGACGGATTCAGGAATGGCGCCGCCCCGGACGCAGCGTACGTTCAGCAGCTCGGAATAGGTGGCCTTACCCCACTGGGCGTCGGTGAAATTCACGATATAGCGGGATTCCGTGTACGGGTCGCCGTCTTTGGAGATGGTCCAATACCGGGCCGAGACGCAGGGAACGGCGGGGTCGATGGCCGGTTCCTGGCGGGCGTCGTCGGTTAAGCTCAGCAGCTCCTTGCGGGTGGGCAGCCGCCAGTCCGTCTGTCCGCTCAGGTCAAGGTTCTCGCAGTAGGCGACGGCGTTATCCCAGTTTATCGTGCCGGCTGAGTCGGCGGCCTGCCATATGAGCCCCGTGATCTTGTCCGTCACGATATCTCCGCCCGCCGAATAGGAGAAGGCCTTCCCTATGCGATAGCTCCCGTCCTGACCGAAGAAGTCCTGTCCGGATGTGGGGCAGGCGATCTGCGTCGTGTCGTTGTAGCAGGTTGATATGCCGGTTGCGGTCAATGCATAGGCATGGGCCGACGTGCGTGCGTTGAGCACGGACAGCATGGTGATGAATACGATCAGGAGCAACGACAGTGGGAGAGAGGTGCAGCATCGGTGCATGATTGTCATGGCGCGGTGCATAACTGGTCTCCTGGCGGTTGCTGAGATGCGAAGCATGAAGTCCTAGAAAAGATATCTTCCCAATTTTACGCCTAAGAAGAATAAACATTATACACAGTTAAGACTATTTTAGTACACTGATTAAACAATAGTGCTGATTGGTTCACAAATCAAGAATAAATTTGCACAAGAAACGCAATATGCTGGTTTTTAAATATTATTTGTGCAAAAATATGACGGATGATCGTTTCGATGCTTAAGAAAGAAAATGGCATGGATGTTGTACGGCTATGTGGTGGGCGTGCGGCGCGGGGACGGCGGCGGGGGCGGTTGTGCTGGTTCGCTCAACCGCCCCTGCTGCGGGATGAAAAGTCACTTTTCTAATCGTATTTGACGGCGCTAAAGCGCATGAGCTTCTCAAGGGCGATGTGCGACTCGATGCGCCGCATGGTGCCGGTCTTGCCGCGAAGCACCAGCGAATGCGTCACCGCGCCGCGCCCCGTAAACCGCACCCCGCGCAAAAACGTGCCGCCGGAGATGCCCGTGGCCGCGAAGTAGGTGTCTTCGCTGTTGACCAGGGTCTCTTCGGTCAGGATGGATGTGGTGTCGGTCCCGGCCTCGATCAGGGCCTTTTTCTCGTCGTCTTTTTGCGGGTCGAGCCTGGCCAGCATCCTGCCGCCCACGGCCCGGATGGCGCAGGCCGACAGCACGCCCTCGGGGGTGCCGCCGGTGCCCATCATCACGTCCACCACGTTGGTCGGGTCCACGGCCATAAGCGACCCGGCCACGTCGCCGTCGGTATGCAGCTGGATGCGCGCCCCGGTGCGGCGAATCTCGCTGACAAGCTCCTTGTGGCGCGGCTTGTCCAGGACAAAAACCACCAGATCGTCCACGTCCTTGCCAAGGGCCTTGGCGATGGCCCGCAGGTTGTCGCCAACCGGCGCGTCAAGATCGGCCACGTCCTTGGCCTCGGCCGGAACCACCAGCTTTTTCATGTAATAGCTTGGCCCGGGATCGAACATGCTGCCCCGGGGGGCCACGCCGATGACCGAGATGGCGTTGGGGCGGCCGTAGGCCAAAAGGTTCGTGCCCTCCACCGGGTCCACGGCCACGTCCACGGCCTGACCCAGGCCCATGCCCACCTTCTCGCCGTTAAAGAGCATGGGCGCTTCGTCTTTTTCGCCCTCGCCGATAACGATGACGCCGTCTAGGGGCACGGTGTTGAAGGACAGGCGCATGGCGTCCACGGCGGCCTGATCCCCGGCGATCTTGTCGCCCTTGCCAAGCCAGCGCGAACAACTCAGGGCCGCCGCCTCGGTGACCCGCACCAGATCGAGACCGATGTTTCTGTCAGGGGCTTCCATGGTCTAATTCCCCGAAAAGGCCGCACGGACGAGACCGGCCACGTGTTCCGGAGTGAACCCGTATTCGGCGGCCAACACCTTGGCCGGGGCCGAAGCCCCGAAACGGCTTATGCCATGCACCCGGTCCAGACTGCCCACGTATTTGCACCACAGGTCCGGCCGCCCGGCCTCCACGGCGAAGCGCCGCGTTACGGCCGGGGGCAGCACCGCGTCCCGGTAGCTTTTGGGCTGCTCGTCGAAAAGCTCCATGCAGGGCATGCTCACCACGCGCAGCCTCAATTCGGGCAAAAGCTCGGCCGCAGCCAGGGCCAGCGAGACCTCCGAGCCAGCGGCCAAAAGGATGCCGTCGGGGGCGCCGCCAGGGGCCTCGGCCAGCACGTAGCCGCCCTTGGCCACGCCCTCGGAAAGTCCCGGGAAACGGGCCGCGTCCAGAACCGGCAGCCCTTGGCGGGTCAGAAGCAGGCAGGTGGGGCGGCTTTGCTGCGTCAGGGCCGTCTGCACGCACAGGCAGGTCTCCCGGGCGTCGGCCGGGCGCATGACCAGCATGTTGGGGATCAGGCGCAGGGAGCTTGCGTGCTCAATGGGCTGGTGCGTGGGGCCGTCCTCGCCCACGTAGAAGGAGTCGTGGGTGAAGACGTGCAGCACGGGAAGGCGCTGCAGGGCGGACATGCGCAGGGCGTTTCGCTCGTAGTCGGAAAAGACCAGGAAGGTGGCCCCGAAGGGGACCAGGCCGCCGTGCAGCGCGATGCCGTTTAGAAGGGCGCCCATGGGGAACTCGCGCACTCCGAAGCACAGGGTGCGTCCGGCCCGGTTGTCCGGGGAAAAGATGCCCGTCAGATCACGGAATTTCGCGGTCTGGTTGGAGGGGTCCAGGTCGGCCGATCCGCCCACGAAAAGGGGCATCTGGTCGATGAGCGCGCCAAGCGCCGCGCCCCAGGCCTTGCGGGTGGCCACGGAGGAACCCGGCTCGAACTCGGGCCAGGTAAACGAGCGATTGGCCGGGGTGCGTTTCGCCTGCCGCCACAGGTCCGTAAAGGCTGCGTCCGTGTCCAGGCGTTTTTGCAGGGCCGACTGCCAGGCCAGGCGTTTGTCGCGCACACGGCCGTGCCGGGACCGGAAGCGTTCCACGACCTCGGCGGGCAGGTAAAAGGGCTTGTCGGCGGGCAGGCCCAGGCAGGCCTTGGATTTGGCGATCTCCTCCGGGGAGAAGGGCGACCCGTGGGAATCGCAGTTGTTCTCCATGGAGCAGGAGCCCTTGGCGATGGTGGTGTGGCCGATGATCAGGGTGGGCTTGCCCGCGTCGGTCTTGGCCTGGGTGAAGGCGGCGCGGATCTGGCCGTGGTCGTGGCCGTCGATCTCGATCACCCGCCAGCCCAGGCCCTCGAAGACCATTTTATGGTCCGTGCGGTCGCAGCGGCTGGTGGGACCGGCCAGTTGCACCTTGTTGTTGTCGTAGCACACGATAAGCCGCGACAGCTCGAAATGCCCGGCCAGGGCCGCAGCGCCCAGGCACACCGGGGTCTGGATGTCGCCGTCGGAGGCCAGGACGTAGGTGTAGTGGTCGGTGATGTCTGAGCCGAGTCTGGCCCGCAGCATGGCCTCGGCCACGGCCATGCCTACGGACATGGCGAATCCCTGGCCCAGGGGGCCGGTAGTGGCCTCGACGCCCGGGGTGACGAAATTTTCCGGATGGCCCGGGGTCTTGCTGCCGAACTGCCGGAAGCGCGTGATGTCCTCCATGGTCAAAACGCCCTGGAAGAGCAGCAGGGCGTAGAGCAGCATGGACTCATGCCCGGCCGAGAGGATGAACCGGTCCCGGTCGGCCCAGGTGGTGTCGTCCGGGTCGACGTCGAGGAATTCGGAAAAAAGGATGTAGCCGAGATCGGCCGAGGACATGGCGCCCCCGGGGTGGCCGGAATTGGCCTTGCCGACGGCGTCCATGATCAGGCCCTTGATGACGTTGACCGCCAGACGGTCGAGGTCGGAGGAAACAGGCATGGTGGGTGGTCCTTACGCTACGGGTTGACGGGGGCAGGGCGAAACGCGTGCGTCGCAAAAAACGGCTTTCGGGAAAAAGCCGTTGGGAAAAAAGCGGGAGGGCTGTGGCGGACGACGTTCATTTTTGTTCAGGCGCGCCGCCATGGCAGGTTTCCATGAGGTCCAGGCGACGCTGGTGGCGGCCGCCCTCGAACCCCGTGGCCAAAAAGGCGTCGGCGATGGCCAGGGCCAGTCCCGGCCCGGTGACCCGCTCGCCCAGGCACAAGACGTTGGCGTCGTTATGCATCCTGGCCATGCGGGCCATGAATTCGTTTTGGCACAGGGCGGCCCTGATGCCGGGGCGGCGGTTGGCGGTCATGGACATGCCAAGCCCGGTGCCGCAGATAAGGATGCCCAGGGCGTTTTTTTCGAGCACGGCGTCGCAGACCGAGGCGGCGAAAAGCGGATAGTCCACGCTTTTCGTGTCCGCCGGGCCGACGTCGATGACCGTGTGGCCGACCGCAGTGAAATGGTCGGCAAGGAGCTTTTTAAGGAGCACTCCGGCGTGGTCGGAGCCGATGACGACGGTTGTGGGCATGTCAGGTCTCCGGTCGCAAGGCGACATCAGGAATGAGGTCCGGGGGACGCGGCGCATGGCCCGGAGGCGTCCCGGAGGATCACGGTTTTTTGGGCGCGCGGCGAGTCGCGCGGCGGCCTGGGCTCACAGGTCCGGGATGGAGACCTCGCCCTTCGCGTCCAGGGAACGCACCGCCGTTCCCGGTGGAATGGGCAGGGCCAGATCGCTGTCCGGCCAGGGGGCGTCGCGGCCCGCCAGGGTCTTGATGCGTAGCTTGACCTCCGCGCCGCCAGGGGTGGTCAGGACCACGCGCCGGGCCTCGGCGGGAGACTGCGCATCGGCGGCCGCCTGATAGTCCTCGAAGGCCACCTTCCAGGGCTCGATTCCCCGCCCGGTGAGATGAATCGGTTTGCCCTCGAAGTCAAGCGTCAGGGAACCCAGGCGGGAGCCTGCGGCAAAGGCGTATTCGTAGCCCTCGGGGCGTTTCTTGGCCGAGGTGTAGGCGGCCGGGACGAAGGCGTCGAAGCGGCCGATGGCCACGGCGGCCAGTTCCCGCAGATCGAAGGGCAGGGGCAGGCCCATGCGCGAGAGGCCCTCGCGGGTGCTGGCATGGGTCAGGGCCGTCTGGTTGCCGGGGTAGTAGGCCGTAAAGCCTGCGCCGTCCTCCATCCAGAAGGCGTAGGGGCCGCCCATGGGCAGGGTCAGATCCAGGCGAAGGGGGGTGTCCAGGTTGCCGTAAAAGGTCAGATTCAGGCGGCCGCTTTTGCGCTGCGTGGCGAAGCTGATGCTGGCGTCCATGCGGAAGCCCTTCCAGGCGGCGCGCGCGGTCTTCTCCCGGGTCCGGAAAGACTCCCAGGCGATACGGGCCTGATCGTCGCCGGGAGGGGCGGCGGTCTTGGCCGCGCATCCGGCCACAAGCAGCATGACGGCGCACAGCGCCAGGAGGCGGCGAAGCAGGATCATAGGGCGTCCTTTCTGCGGCGGATGTCGTCGGCGTTGCCGGGGTTTGCGGACAGGGCCTTTTTGTAGCCCTCGGCGGCCTCGTGTTTTTTTCCCAGGGCGGCGGCGATGTCGCCGTAGTGTTCCCAGATCACCGGATCGGCCACCGGATGGGTCACGACCTGCCGGATGATGTCCCAGGCTTTGTCGTTTTGGCCCATGCGGTGATAGGCCCAGGCCAGGGAATCCAGGAAATAGGGATTGTCCGGTTCGATGGCCACGGCCTTTTCAATGAGTTCAAGCGCCCGGGGCAGGTCGCGCTTTTCATCCGCCATGCTGTAGCCCACGAAATTGAGGGCGTCGGCGTGCTCCGGGTCCAAGACGATGATCTGCTCCATGATCTTGAGGCTTTCGGGGGTGCGGCGCCGCCGCTCCAGGTTCACGCCCAGACGGTACAGGATCTCCGTGTCGTCGGCCCATTTTTCGCCGGCCTCGGTCAGGACCTGGGCCGCGCCCTCGGCGTCGCCGGTTTTCTCCATGGCCAGGGCCAAAAGCAGCCGGAACTCTTTTTTGTCCTCGAATCGACTGGCCGCCTGCCGGGCCAGTTCCAGGGCTTCGGAGGGACGGTCCGTCTCAAGCAGAAGCTGGATGCGAAAGCTTATGCTCTTGTCGTAGTGGGGATGGGATTCGGGCACCTTGGTCAAAAAGACGATGGCCTTCTCCGGCTTTTTCTCGCCCTCATAGGCCACCACGGCCCGGTAAAACAGGATGTCCGGCGAGGGCGCGGCCCCCTTCTCCATGCGGTCCAGGAGCCTGCCCGCCTCGGAGGCGTAGCCCTCGGCGATAAACGCCGAGAGCATTTCCAGGACAAAGCCGCTGTCCTTGGGGGCCTTGTCCATGAGGGCGATGGCCTTGGAGGGATTTTTGAGCTTGAGGTTGAGCTTGACCAGCCGCGCCCATACCTCGGGGCCTTCTTCGCCGAGGCCCAGGATGGTGGTGTAGGTTTCAAGCGCCCCTTTGTAGTCTTTTTCCTGTTCCTGGAGAAAGCCGAGTTCGGCCCAGGCCGCCATCATGTTCCGGTCGGACTCGATGGCCCGCCTCAGGTCGGCCATGGCCGTCTGGCGGTCGCCCAGGCCGACGTGGGCCTTGGCCTTGAAAAACATGACGGCGGCCGAGGGCTCTATGGCCTCGATTTTGTCCAGGGAGACCAGGGCGTCCTTGAATTGTCCGGCGTCGATGAGCAGGGAGGCCATTTCCTGGTGCGCGGCAAGATCGTCGGGATGCGTGGCCAGAAAGGCCCCGATAACGGCCAGGGCTTCGTCGCGACGGCGTTGCATCTGGTAGGCGCTGGCCAAATAGAAGGTAAGTTGCTTTTCATCCGGGAAACGGCGCACGGCGTCGGACAGGATTTCGATGGCCGCATCGCGCTGGCCCAGACCCCACTGCATGTTGGCCAGATCGAGCAGCACCTGGGGGGTGGGGGAGACCTTGGCCAGGGCGGTGAGCACGGCGGCGGCCTGGTCCCGGTCGCCAGCGCGCACAAGATCTTGATAGATAAGGAAATAGTAGTCCGCTGCGGCGCGCGTCGACAGCTCCTTGGCCGAGATCCCGGGCAGGCCGGGATTTTTGGGCGAGCAGGAGTTGCTGATCAGGCACGGCAAAAGCGCCAGAACGAACAGGAAATGAAAGCGATATCGCATGGAAAAAGTCCGGGGATCGTCCGGCATGGCCGTGTCGGGTTGGTTGTGCCGGAGGCCTGTGGACAGCCCCCAAAGGCCGCCTGGGCGGCTTCTGCCTGCGCCGGACGAAGACGGCTAATCGTTCCTGCTTATCCAGTCTGAAGAAAAATCCTCGATTTTATTCGAAAGGTGATCTTTCAACTTTTCCAGCAGACGGGATTCAATCTGTCGTACCCGTTCCCGGGTGATGCCGTATTTGGCCCCGATTTCGCGTAGCGTCAAGGGCGAATCCGACAGGATGCGATTTTCCAGCAGGTCGCGTTCCTTGTCGGACAGGATGGGCTGGATGGTCGCGATGTGCTTTTCGAGCTGGCGCGAGATCTCGTCGTCGGCCAGCATATCCTCGATGCCCGGGGTCAGGGCGGGCAAAAAATCGATGCGCGAGGCCGAGGAGTCCTCGCCGATCTGCACATCCAGCGACAGGTCGTTGCCGCTTAGGCGCTGCTCCATCTCCATGATGTCGGATTCGCTGACATTCAGGCTTTCCGAGAGCTTGGAGGTGCTGGGATTAAATCCCAGGGTCTGGAGGCGGTGGCGCTCCTTGTTGAGGTTGTAGAAGAGCTTTCTTTGGGCCTGGGTGGTCCCGATCTTGACCATCCGCCAGTTGTCCATAATATACTTGAGGATGTAGGCCTTGATCCAGTAGGCGGCGTAGTAGGAGAATTTGATGCCCTTTTCGGGGTCGTACTTCGTGACCGCACGCATCAGCCCCACGTTGCCCTCCTGGATCAGATCCAGGACGTTTTGCATCCAGCGGCGCTGGAAATCCATGGCGATCTTGACCACGAGGCGCAGGTGCGAGGACACCAGCCGAAAGGCGGCGTCCTGGTCCCCCTGGTCGCGGACCTGGCGGGCCAGATCGAATTCCTCGTCCTGGGCCAGCATGGGGAACTTGCTGATCTCGCGCAGGTAGAGTTGCAGCGGGTCCTTGGTGGCCATGCCCGTGCGCTTGAAGTCCATCGGCGCGGGCAAATGGGCGGCGGGCTCCACGTCGTCCGCGACGTCGGAGGCGACGTCGTCAGGCTCCAGCACAAGCTCCTCCTCGTCGTCCTGCTCGGCCAGGGCTGACGGATCGGACGCGGTGTCGTCTTCGGTATATTCGTGTGTCGTCTTCATTTTTGGCGAAAAAAGGGACGGCTCGTCAAAGCCGAGCAGACCGTTGGTCCGTGGGGATGCCGGGAGGACAGGGACTTTGGGTAGAGGCGGCGGCGCCACTGACCGAGCATAGAGTTTTTGTTTGTCCTTTTCAATGTTTTTCAGTAGACGAAAGCGCGTTTCACCTCCGGCGCCTGCCGGTTTCGCGCAATCCGAAGGCCGGTGGGCGTTCCCGGCCGCATAAGCCCAAGGACACCCCATGCAAAGAGCCAGACGGGCGCTTACGTCCGGAGACATCCTTATTTTCGACGGGGCCACCGGCACCCTCCTGCAGCAGCGCGGTCTGCCGCCGGGCCAATCCCCGGAGCTCTTCGGCCTGGACAACCCCGAGGCCGTCAAAAGGTCGCACCTCGACTACCTCGAGGCCGGGGCCCACGCCGTCACCAGCAACACCTTCGGCGGCTCCCGCTTCAAGCTGCCGCCCGGCACGGACGTGACCGCCGTCAACCGCCGCATGGCCGAGATCGCCCGGGAGGCGGCGGGCGACAACGCCCTGGTGGCCGGGAGCATCGGCCCCACCGGCAAGTTCGTCCAGCTCATGGGCAAGCTGACGCTGCGGGATATGGTGGACGCCTTCGCCGAGCAGGTGCGCGGGCTGGTCCAGGGCGGGGCGGATCTGCTCATCGCCGAGACCCATTTCGATCTGGCCGAGGCCAAGGCCATGGTCCTGGCCTGCCACGAGGTCTGCGACCTGCCCGTGGCCGTGAGCATGACCTTCGAGGGCGCGGCCTCGCTCACCGGCACGCCGCCCCTGGTTTTTGCCGACACCATGCGCAATCTGGGCGTGGACCTTATCGGCGTCAACTGCGGCCTGGGACCGGCGGGCATGATGGATATCGTGCGCCAGTGGCTGCCCCGGGCCTCCATGCCGTTTCTGGTCAAGCCCAACGCCGGGCTGCCCCGCCTGGAGGACGGCCGCACGGTCTTTCCCATGGGCCCGGAGGAGTTCGCCGCCGAGACCGCGAAATTCGTGGAGCTTGGGGCTAAGGTCCTGTGCGGCTGCTGCGGCACCACCCCGGCCCACATCGCGGCCCTGGCGGCGGCCGTGGCCGGGCGTCCCTGGCGGCGTCCCGAGGCCGACGCGGCAAGCCTGGCCGTCACCTCCCGGTCGCGCACCGTGGCCGTGGGCGGGCCCCACCCCCTGGCGATCATCGGCGAGCGCATCAACCCCACAGGCAAACCCGTGCTCACCGCCGAACTGCAAAGCGGGGAGCTGGCCGAGGCCGCGAGGCTGGCCGCCGAGCAGACCGAGTGCGGCGCGGCCATTCTCGACGTCAACGTGGGCGCGCCCATGGTGGTCGAGGCCGCCGTGCTGCCCCGGCTGGTGCTTGATCTGATCAGTCGTACAAACGCCCCCCTGTGCCTGGACTCCAATGACATCGAGGCCCTTTCCGCCGGACTGTGGGCCTATCCGGGTTCGCCCCTGGTCAATTCCATAAGCGGCGAACCCGGCCGCCTGGAGACCCTGGGACCTGTGTGCAAGCACCTGGGCGCGCCGTTTATCCTGTTGCCGCTTGAGGGCAGAAAGCTCCCGGTGACGGCCGCCGAGCGCCTGGCCATCGTGGAGCGGTTGGTGGACAAGGCCCTTGGCATGGGCATCCCCAAACACCTGATCATGGTGGACGCCCTGGCTTTGACCGTGTCCTCCAAGCCCGAGGCGGCCCTGGCCTGCTTCGAGACCATCCGCCACTGCCGCGACGCCTGGGGCCTGCCCACCTGCCTGGGCCTGTCCAACATCTCGTTTGGCTTGCCGGCCCGGGAGCTGGTCAACTCCACCTTTTTGGCCATGTGCATGGCCAATGGGCTGGCCGCGGTCATCGCCAACCCCAACTCCGCGCGGCTGCGGGAGACGGCGTACGCCGCCGAGGTGCTCCTTGGCCGCGATGCCCAGGCCGGACGGTTCATCGCCGCCTACGCCGGGTGGAAGCCCTCCGGCGGGACCGGCCCCGGCGTTTCCCCGGGATCGTCGGCCTCCGGCCCGGAAACCGGAGTCCCCGGAAGCGGCGGCCGGGCCGCGAACATGAAGGAGGCCGTAATCCGGGGCGACAAGGCGGCCTTGCCGGAGATGATCGAACAGGCCCTGGCCGAAGGACGCACGGCGTCGGAGATCCTAAACAGCGACCTCATTCCGGGCATCCTGGAGGTGGGCGGAAAATACGAGCGCAAGGAATATTTTCTGCCGCAGCTTTTATTGTCGGCCGAGACCATGCGCCTGGGCTTTGACCGCTTAAAGCCCCTTTTGGCCGAAACCGGCGGCGGCGAGTCCGCCGGGCGCATCGTCATGGCCACCGTCGAGGGCGACATCCACGACATCGGCAAGAACATCGTGTGCCTGATGCTGTCCAACTACGGGTTCGACGTGGTGGACCTGGGCAAGGACGTGACCGCCGAGCGCATCGTGGAGGAGGCCGTGGTCCGGGACGCAGACGTCATCGGCCTGTCGGCGCTCATGACCACCACCATGGTGCGCATGACCGATACCGTGCGGCTTCGCGACGAGAAGGGCTGCCGGGCCAGGGTCATGGTCGGCGGCGCGGTGGTCACCGAGGCCTTCGCCGCCTCCATCGGCGCGGACGGCTATTCCCCGGACGCCGTGGGCGCGGTGCGCGAGGCCGCCCGGCTGGTGGGCGCGGCGCGCGGTTGCCAATCTTTGGAAAACTGCTAGGCTTTTTTTCCGGCGCGCCCATTGTGCGCCGTGTTTGGAGGTGTGCCCATGCCCGTTTTTTTTCGCGCCGTCGCGGCGCTTTTTCTTGTCGCCGCATGCCTGTGGCCGCATGCGGCCACAGCCCGGGACGACACGTCCATCACCGCCGCCGCCCTGGTGGACCGCATCAGCCAGGCCCGGGGGAAGTTCGTGGTCATCAACTTCTGGGCCTCCTGGTGCCGTCCCTGCCGTCAGGAGATTCCCGAGCTGATCAACCTGCGTCGGGACATTCCCGAGGAGGATCTGCTGCTGATCGGCGTCTCCGTGGACCAGACCCCGGGGGATTTTTTCCGGTTCATCAAGCAGATGCCCTTCAACTATCCGGTTTTTCTGGGCGGGGCGGACGTGGCCGGGCTTTTTTCCGTAGGCTCCATCCCCAAGATGGTGGTTTTTGACCGCAGCGGCGAGATGATCCATTCCAGCGAGGGCTACATGCCCGCCGACGAATTGCGGCAGCTTTTGTCCCGGCCGGGCAAGGGGGGCGGGGCGTGACCGACGTGGTCGAACTGTATCTGCGCAAGGCCCAGATCCAGGACGTGAAGCAGATCCACGCCCTGCTCATGGCCTGCGCCAAAAAGGAGCTGCTCCTGCCCCGGTCGCTCAACCAGCTCTACAGCCATCTTCGCGACTTCTACGTCCTGGCCGAACGCTCCGGGCGCGCGGTGCACGGCTGCTGCGCCCTGACCATCGCCTGGGAGGATTTGGCCGAGATACGCTCCCTGGCCGTGGACGAAGACCTGCGCCTGAAAGGCTGGGGCGGCAAGCTGGTGGAGGCCTGCTTAAGCGAGGCCGTGACCCTTGGGCTGTACCGGGTCTTCACCCTGACCTACCAGAAGGGGTTTTTCGAGCACCTGGGCTTTCTCGAGGTGGAAAAGGAGCGGCTGCCCCAGAAGGTCTGGGCGGACTGCATCAACTGTCCCAAGTTCCCGGAATGCGACGAAATCGCCATGCTCATGGAGATGTAGCCGCCAGACGTGTCCGTCGCCGGGCGGTCTTTGCCTGGAAACCATTTTACGGTATGGGTCCTTGTCATGGGTGAAACGTTGCGGGAAGTGATCGGGGCGCAGGCCGTGGCCCGGCGGGTGGGCGAACTGGCCGACGAGATATCCCGGTGTTACGATGCCGCCGATCCGCCGGTAGCCATCTGCGTGCTCAAGGGGGCGGTGTACTTTTTTACGGATCTGACGCGGAAGTTTCCATTTTCCCCGCAACTGGAGTTCGTGCGCATCGCCAGCTACGGCTCAGGGACATGTCCTGGAAAGGACGTCCGGTTCCTGGTGGATGTGGAGTGTTCCCTTGAAGGGCGGCATGTCCTTTTGGTGGAGGACATCGTGGATACCGGGCGGACTACGGCCCGGTTGCTCGAAATTTTTTCCGCCAGGAAGCCGAAATCACTGCGTATGTGCGCCCTGATTGACAAGCGGGAGCGGCGCGAGGTGGAGGTGCCGGTGGATTTTGTGGGATTTTCCTCCAGCGACGGCTACCTGATCGGCTATGGCATGGACTATGCCGAACGCTATCGGCAACTCCCCGGGGTGTTTGAATTGCAGTTTGTGTGATCTTGGCCCGGAACTTGCTTAAGTTCCGTAAAAACCGAAGGATTTCGCGGAAGAAGGCCTATGATCGTAACATGCCCGAATTGTGCCTCCAGGTTCCGCCTGCCCGACGACAAGATCGGTCCGGACGGCGTCAAGCTCAGGTGCGGCAAGTGCAAGCATGTCTTTCACCAGGAGCCGCCTGCGCCGCCCACATCGGCCGATCTGCGGGATTTCGACTACCCTGACGACCTTGATGCCGCCCCTGGCGCCCGCGCTACGGTCTCCCAGCCGCAGGACGCCCCGCCCCGCGCCGCCAGACCGCAGGCCGACCAGACCTCGGACCAGGACCCCGGCAGCCTCTTCGAGTCCGAGACCTACGAGGGCGAGGACGGGGCCGAAAATGCCCAGACCGACTTCAATCTGGACAATATCGCCGACATCGACATCACCGGCAAGACAGGCAAGGGCGCCTCTGCCAAGGAGGCCAAACGGCGTTCGCTGATCGTGGCCGTGAGCCTTTTTAGCGTGGTGGTGGTCACCCTGGCCGCGGCCTATTTCTTCGGGCTCTTCGGAAGCCGGGAGCCGGAAAAGCCCGCCCCGCCCGTCACGGAACAGGCTGCGCCAGCCGAACCGGGCAAGGAAGGGGAGAAGCCCGCCTCCGAGGCGGCCAAGGAGAAGCCCGACGAGTCCGCCAAGGTCAAGGACATCGTGCTGCAAAACGTGCGTCAATATTACGTCACCAACGAAAAGGCCGGGCAGCTTTTCGTCATCGAGGGCAAGGCGGTCAACAACTTCAAGTCCCAGAAGGAAATGATCAAGCTCGAGGCCGCCCTGTTCGACGAGAAAGGCGGCGTGCTGACCTCCAAGGACATCCTAAGCGGCAACACCGTGTCGCTTTTCCAACTCCAGGTCATGACCAGGCAGGAATTGGAGTCGGCCCTGACCTCCCAGGTGGGCGTTTTGACCAACAACACCAATCTGGCCCCGGGCGCGGAGACGCCGTTTATGATCGTGTTTTTCGATCCGCCCGAGGCGGTCAAAGAATTCGGGGTCAAGGTGGTGGACGCCAAGGACCCGCCCGGGAAGTAGCCCGGGGCGTCCATCATGAAGACCCGGCAACGCTACGTGTGCGCCGAATGCGGCGGCGTGTCCCCGTCCTGGCGCGGCCAATGCCCGCAGTGCGGCAAGTGGAACACCCTGGCCGCCCAGACCGTGGCCGCCTCCGCAGCCAAGGCGTCCGCCAGTGCGTCGTTTCTTTCCACCCCGCCGACCTCCCTGGCCGAGCATCCCGACGCGGGCGGCGTGGCCGCCCCCACCGGGCTTGCCGACCTGGACCGGGTCCTTGGCGGCGGACTTGCCCCGGGCGGGGCCATCCTGCTCGGCGGCGAACCGGGCATCGGCAAATCCACGCTTTTATTGCAATTGGCCGGTCGCCTTGCCGCCGCCGGACGGTCCCCGATCTACTTTTCCGGCGAGGAGTCCCTGTCCCAGCTCAAATCCCGGGCGGCGCGGCTTGGCTGCCTGCATCCCGGGCTTCTGGCCGTCTCATCCACCGACGCCTCCCAGGCCGTGGCCCTTCTGTCCGGCCCCAACCCCCCGAGTCTGGTCATCGCCGATTCCGTGCAGACCCTGCACTCCCCGGCCGCCGAAGGGGCCAGCGGCAGCGTGGGGCAGGTGCGGGCCGTGTCCTCGGAGCTTGTGGAGGCCGCCAAGCGCTCCGGAACGCCGCTTATCTTGGTGGGGCACGTCACCAAGGACGGCCAGATCGCCGGTCCCAAGCTCATGGAGCACATGGTGGACACGGTGCTGTACCTTGAGGGCGAGCGCCGCCATGTCTTTCGCATCCTGCGGGTGCTCAAAAACCGCTTCGGCCCCACCGACGAACTCCTGGTCTTCGAGATGCGCGACAAAGGGCTGGCCGTGGTGGCCGATCCGTCCACCTTCTTCCTGGGCGAACGCGACGCCACCCTGTCCGGTTCGGCCGTGGTCATGGCCGTAGAGGGCCAACGCCCGCTGGCGGTCGAGGTCCAGGCCCTGGCCGCCCATTCCTATCTGGGCATCCCCCGACGTACGGCCCTTGGCGTGGATCAGGGGCGGTTGCATCTGCTCCTCGCGGTCCTGGAAAAACGCCTCGGCGTGCATCTGGGCCAGTCCGACATCTACGCCAAACTGGGCGGCGGACTGTCCATGCGCGACCCGGGACTCGACCTGGGACTCGCCGCCGCCATCCTCTCCTCTTTTCACGACCGGCCGCTGCCGGCCGGAGCGGTCTTCTGGGGCGAGGTGGACCTGGGGGGACGCATCCGGCCCGTGTCCGGTCACGAACTGCGGCTCAAACAGGCCAAACGCCTGGGCTACGGACCGCTCTTCTACTCCCGTCCGGGGGGCAAAGGCCCTCAGGGCATCGCCGACCTCTCCGCCCTCCACGCCGCTCTTTTTGGCTAACTAATTAATCGGGGCTGGCTGCCCCGAACCCCGCCCGGGGGAAATCATTTCCCCCGGACCCCCTGATTTCGTTGGCGTTTTCCGTACAGCGAAGCTGTGCGGAAAACGCCAACGAAAAGCAGGCTGGCCGGAGAACATGCGTTCTCCCGTACGCGGACGCGAAGCTCGACGAAGTTTTCGAAGGGGGGTCAAGGGGGGAAACCTTTTTCAAAAGGTTTCCCCCCTTGTCGCCGCAGGCTATTCCAGCACGGTGCTGTCGCCAGGGTCGGCGTAGCAGAAGACCGGGATGTCGGGCGCGTCTGCGGGGCAGGCCTCGGCGATGCGCGAGGGCAGGGTCCACAGGCGCGAGGCGTCGCCGAAAAGATGCATGGGGACGAGGAGTCCGGGGCGCACGGCGGCGGCGAAGGCCACCACGCCGCCCAGGGAGTCGAGGCGGAAGTCGCAGTTGGTGAAGGCCGCGTCCGGGGCGAAGTCCGCGATGCGGGCCAGGGCGGCGGTGAAGAAGCGGCAGGTCTCGTCTCGGGCGCGGTCGGGCAGGGTGGGCCAGTCCCACTGGGCCAGGTCGCCGCCGAAGTAGAGGCGTTTTTCGGGCCAGGCGAGAAGAAAGGCCACGCCCAGGTCGTTGCTTTCCAGGGTGGAGACGGTCAGGCCCGCCACCTCGCGGGTCTGGTCCGGGGCCATGACCACGGCGTCCGGCGGCAGGCTGTCCGGGAACATGTCGGCCACGTCGTCCGAGACCACGAAGCGGCGCGAGGCCGCCTGGGCCGTGACCGCCAGGATGTCCGGGTCGAAGTGGTCGGGGTGGCTGTGGGAGAAAAAGACGGTCAGATCGGCCCCGTGCAGAAGCGGCGCGGCCGCCTCGGCGGCCCGGGCGGGCAGATGGCTGGGCCGGGGGTAGTCGAAAAGCAGGGTCCGCCCGGCGTGGCGCAGGATGAAGCAGTTGTGATGGATGTAGGTGATGTCCATGCGCGACGTTACTCCCGGCGAAAGGCTACAGGCCGAGTTCTCCCCACAGGGCGTCGATGCGCTGCCTGACCTCGGCGGACATGCGCAGGGAGGCGGGCCAGGGGCGGTTATGGCCGTCCTCGGGGCCTTTTTTCGTGGCGTCGATGCCCATCTTGCCGCCGTAGAAGGGAAGCGGCGCGGCATGATCCAGGGCGTCCAGGGGGCCGTCGACGATGACCACGTCGCGTCTGGGGTCCACGTTGTTGCCAAGCCGCCACAGGACCTCGGCGGTGTTTTGCACGTTGACGTTTTTGTCCACCACCACGATGATCTTGGTGAACATCATCTGTCCCAGGCCCCAGATGGCGTACATGATCTTTTTGGCCTGTCCGGGATAGCGTTTGTCGATGGAGACGAAGCACAGGTTGTGGAAGACCCCTTCCAGGGGCAGGCTCATGTCCACGACCTCGGGGAGCTGTTTTTTGATCAGCGGCAGAAACAGGCGCTCCGTGGCCTTGCCCACGAAGCAGTCTTCCATGGGCGGCGGCCCCACCAGCGTGGCCGGATAGACGGCGTCTTTGCGGTGGGTGAGCGCCGTGACGTGGAATACGGGATAGTCGTCGGCCAGGGAATAATAGCCGGTGTGGTCGCCGAAGGGACCCTCGCGCCGCCGCTCCCCGGGATCGACATAGCCTTCCAGCACGAACTGCGAATTGGCCGGAACCTCGATGTTCACGGTCTTGCATTTGACCAGCTCCACGGGCGAGCGGCGCAGAAACCCGGCGAAAAGCATCTCGTCCAGCTCATCGGGCAGGGGGGCCGTGGCGGCGTAGGTCACGGCCGGGTCCGGGCCGATGCACACGGCCATCTCCAGGCGTTCGCCCCGCTTTTCAGCCAGATGGTAGTGGTAGGCCCCGCCCTTGTGGCGGTGCCAGTGCATGCCCGTGGTCTTTTTGTCGAAGACCTGCATGCGGTACATCCCAAAGTTGCGTTTGCCGGTCTCGGGATTTTTGGTGATGACCCCGGGCAGGGTGATGAACGGTCCGGCGTCGCCCGGCCAGGTGGTCAAAACGGGCATGATGGACAGGTCCACGTCGTCGCCCGTGAGCACCACGTCCTGGCAGGCCCCGGAACCGACCTCCTTGGGGAAGATGTTCGCCATGCGGGCCAGCTTGGGCAGAAGCTTGAGCTTTTTGACGATGCCCGTAGGCTTTTCGATCTCCAGAAATTCGGTGATCTCGGCGGCCAGGGCCTCCAGGCTGGCCACCTGCAGGGCCAGGTGCATGCGGGTGTAGGAGCCCAGGGCGTTGGTCACCACCGGGAACCGGGACTGGCCCACGTTTTCGAAAAATAAGGCCGGGCCGTGTTTTTTGCTCACCCGGTCCGTGACCTCGGCCACTTCGAGATACGGATCGAGCCGGGTGGTGATGCGTTTGAGCTCGCCTGCGCCTTCAAGCGCCCGTATGAAGTCCTGTAAATCCTTGTATGCCATGCCGCTTCGCCTCGAAATGTGAAGATGGGGTTGACGTCGATGCGCTCAGGAGCCGCCAAGCGGGCGCCAGACGTTGTGGGCTTTCGTTGCCGGAAGTCGTCACGCCGTGGATCGGTCCGTGCCGGGCGCGCTACAGAAACCGCAGCAGTTTGGAGCTGGTGTGGCGCAGCCGGAAACTGATGAGCCGGGCCATGTTGAGGGCCATCTTGAGGGCCAGGGGCTTGTTGTCCGCGCACATGCGGTCGAATTCGGACCGGGTGAGGACCAAAAGCCGCGCGTCTTCGGCGGCCAGGGCCGAGGCCGAACGCGGCCGTCCCTCCACCAGAGCCATCTCGCCGAAGGCCCGTCCCGGTCCCAGGCGCACCAGGAACTTGGTGGAGAATTCGTCGCCTTCTTCGTGCTTGACGATCTCCACCACCCCGTACAGCACGATGGCCATGTAGTCGCTGCTGTCGCCCTCGGAAAAAATGGTCTCTTCCTTCTGAAAGTCCAGAAGCGTCATGTAGCTGGAAAGGGCCTGGATGTCGGTCCAGGCCAGATCTTTGGCCCAGGCCGATTCATCGAGCATCTCGCAGATCCTGCGGCCGGTGTCGGGCGACATGAGGAGATCGCTGGCGGAGTCCTGCATGGTCGAAGTCCTTTGCCTGAGAGGTGGTGCGCAATCCACAGTTCTTACACCCGAAGGTTGATCCCCGTAAAGCTCCCCGCGCCGCCTGCGAACAGGGAGACCGCCAGGGAGGGCGCGGCCTCGGCCAGGGGGCGCGGCGCGGCCATAAGCTCAAGGCGCACGAGCCGCCGCCCGAGGCGGACCGCGTCGGGCAACCAGTCCTGTCTGGGAAGTTCCTGCGGATGGACCGCAAACACCATGCACCGGGCCGTATTTCCTTTCAGAAAGGCCTTTATCCGCACCTCGCCCGGTTTTGCAAGCCGAAAGGCCAGTTGGATTTCCCGGCCTGCGTCGGGACCTGTCGGCCCGATGACCAGTTCGTGTCCCGAGGCCCCGGGGGGATACCAGGGGGCGTAGAGGAAGCGCCCGGCCCGGGAGAAGGCCGAGAGTTCCCGGGCCAGCCGCCGTGCCCGGTCATAGGCCTCCTGCGCCGCCGGGTCCTGGCGCAGCCAGGCCAGATAGTCGCGTTTGAGGGCCGCCAGATTTATTGGTGAGCCGTCGCCCGGCCGCAGCATGAACCGGCCAAGGTCCGGCAGGCGCGACTCAAGGACCGCCCGGGCGTGCGCCAGGCCGGAAAGGGCCGTGGCCATCCGACGGGGATCGGGACCGTGCGCGGCGCTCTCGCGTCTGGCGATCTCGCGCAGCACGACGGTGGGGTGCATTGCGGCGATGTAAAAGGACAGCACGGCCCCTGGCGGGGGATTGGTGTCGGTGGCGGCCAGAAGCTCGAAACCGGAGATGTCCACCCAAGCGTGCAGGGCGTCGGGCCGGGATAACACCCGGCCTGCGACCCGTTCCCCGGTGTGGAACGTGCGGCAAAATTCCTCCAGATCGCGGGCGGACATGGCGACGCCTCAGGACGGGGAAATGGGTGGGGCGTGTCTAGGGGGGAGGGCGGTCATGAGGCGGCCTGTTCGAGGATGAGACGTACCTCGTCCGGGGCAAGCCCCGTGGATTTGGCCAGGGCGTCGATGGACTGGCCCTTTTTGTGGCCGCTTATGATGACCTGGCGCAAAAACTGGGGGGAGCGGGACATCTCCCGGGCCTGCCGGATCAGGCGCTCAAGCTCCTTGCGGCGTTCCTCGAGCTGTTCGTCGAGGGCTAAAAGCTCGGCCTGGCGGCGCTTGAAGCTGGACACCAGTTCCTGCTCAAGCTGGGCGTTGACCCGCAGCTTCTCCAAAAGCTGCTCCTGGTTGCTTTGCATCCTGTGCAACAGGCCCTCGGAGCGGCGAAGCCTTGAAAAAAACACGACCACAAGCCCCACGAGCGCCAGTTCGCTTATGGTGAGAAACAGGATCAGGAACTGTTCGGCGCTCATGACTCACCCTTTGCGTTGCGGCATGGAAACGCGACACGACGCATGCCTCATATTTTGGCGTCGACGAGGTTGCCGGTCCAGGGGGATATGTGGGCCGGGTTGGTGTGTTCGTCCGTGGGCATGTCCCGGGCCTGGCGCCTGCCGGGATGGCGTTCTTCCTGACGGCGTTTTTCGTCCTGGTCATTGATGGCGTCCGCGCCGTCCTGCTCTTCGAGCTTTTGGACCTGCTGCTCCTCCTCCTTCATATGCTGTTTGGCCAGTTCGGTGGCCGTGGCCTGCTGCACCGCAGGATGGATCACCTCGGCGTGGGCCACGTTTTGGGCATAGGGCATGACCTGGAAGATGGTGGAGAGGTCGATGGACATGTCATTTCACCACATACTTCTCGATGAACAGGTTTTCGATCTGCTCGTCCCCGAGAAACTGGTTCATCACCGACATGATGTCCTGCTTGAGGACGTCGGCGGTTTTCTGATCGTCCAGATACATGAGCGGCTTATTTTTTAAGAAATAATACACGGCGTCGCGAAGCACAACCACGTTGCGGGCGAGTTCCTTTTCGAGCTGCGGGCTTGTGGTCATGGTGGAGAACTGGAGGGTGAGCAGAAACACCTCGCCCTTCTCGTTGGTCTGCTCGACAAGAAACGGATCCATGACCACCGAAAGAAGCGGTTCCTCGGGCTGCGGCGGGACTTGGGTCTCGGGCGCCTGCTCCTCGGCCTTTTCCTCTGCGGCCGGGGGCGGCGGAGGCGGCGCGTCGGACTTTTTACCGAAGAAAAAAAGCAGATAGGCGGCCAGGGCCAAAAGGATCAGGATGAGTCCGGCGCCGCCGAAAATGATGCGCTTTTTCTTCCACCACGGCGGGGCGCGCTCCTCGGTCTCCTGGGGCGCGGACTCCTCCTGCGGCGGCGCAGGCGGTTCCTCTTCCTTCTCGTCCTCCAGAAACGGGGCGTCGTCCAGGTCGAGCTCGACTTTTTGCAACGCCTTGGGCAGGTCGTCGCTCAATTCGCTGTCGTCAAGCTTGGCCTTGGTCAATCCGGATTCCGGATCGTCCAGGCCTGGGCCGGTAGAACCCGGCGAGAGGGACTTTTTTGGCTCCTTGCTCATGCTGTCCGGGGTGGGCCGCGCCTCTTGCCGCCGCCGTGGCGAAGCGGCGGCGCGGCGGATTGGAGGAATGACCCGTTACGGTCTGGTCGCCTAGGATTCATCAATGCCGTATTCGGTCTTGAATTTCTGGCGCAGCCTGGCCAGGGCCTGGGAATGGAGTTGGGACACCCGTCCCTCGGTGATGCCCATGACCTCGGCGGTCTCGCGCATGTTCAGCTCCTCGCCATAGTACAGGGAAAGCACCAGCTTCTCCCTGGGGGTCAGATCGTCGATGAGCCCGGCCAGCTTGTCCACCAGTTCCTTGAATTCCGTGGACTTGTAGGGTTCGTTTTCGATCTGGTTCTTTTTAAACGAGGACAGGTTCTCGGTGATGGAGTCGAGGCTGATGCACAATTGGTTCTGAAGGGCCTCAAGGCTCTGGGAGACCTCGCGGATGGACAGCCCGGCGGCGTCGGCCAGGGTCTCCAGGGAAGGGGATTCGCCGTGCTCGTGCTCCAGGCGACGGATGACCTCCTCCAGGGCCCGGATGCGATGACGCTGCCCGCGCGAAAAGCGGTCCATGCGCCGCAGTTCGTCGAGCATGGCCCCCTTGATGCGGTTTTCGGCGTAGGTGTCGAACTTGATGTTAAGCTCAGGCCGAAACCGGCCCAGGGCCTCCATAAGTCCAAGCGCTCCGGCGCTGATGAGCTCGCCAAGCTCCACGCTCTGGGGCAGTTTGGCCTTTAAGCGCAGGGCCAGGATTTTGATCTTGGGCGCAAAATGTCTGACGATCTCCTCCCGGGCGTGGAGATCGAAGTCTTCCCAGGCGGTTTCACCGGAGTCCAGCCTAAGCCACGGGCTGTTCCTGGAAGAGGAGCTTTTTCCAGAAGAATTTGATGTTTCCATCGAGTGTGGCCGGGATGTCCCAGGTGGTTATGGTCCGGGCGATCTCCGCAAGCTTTACGCTGGCTGGCGCCTCGGGGCTGTCTACGCAAAAGGGCCTTTGCCGGATGACGGCGGCCTTGACCGCCGGGTCTTGGGGCACGAACCCGGTGAAGTCCAGGGAGATGCCGCTTAAAAAACGGTCGCAGGCTTGATAGAGCTTCTCGTACACCACTTTGGCCGCCTTGGCGCTCGGGGCCATGTTCACCAGCACCCGGAAGCGGTTGACGGCGTGGTTTAAGTGCATGACCTTGATCAGGGCGTAGGCGTCGGTGAGCGACGTGGGTTCCGTGGTCAGGACCACCAGCCGCTCCCGGGCGGCCAGATTGAAATAGATGACGTTGTCGCTGATCCCCGCGCCCGTGTCCACGATCAGGTAGTCGATGCGGTTCTCCAGATAGTCCATGGCCTCAAGCAGTTCGAGCTTCTGGCCGGTGGACAGGGTGAGCATCTCGCCCACGCCCGAGGAGGCGGGAAGGATGGAGAACCCGTAGGGCGTCTGGCACAGCACGCGCTTGACGCTCATGCCCTCGTGGAAAAGGTGGAACAGGTTGAGCTTGGGGGCCAGTCCCAAAAGCACGTCCACGTTGGCCAGTCCCAGGTCCGCGTCCAGAATGACCGTGCGCTTGCCCATGCGGCTCAGGCAGCAGGCCAGGTTGACCGAGATATTGGTCTTGCCCACGCCGCCTTTGCCGGAGGTGACTGAGAAGACCAGGGGAAGTTCCGTATGAGCCGTCACTGCATCTGCTCCAGGCCGCACGGCGAGCCGCCAGCGGAATCAAACCGTTTTCCTGTGGGTCATGCCTGCCCGGCCGATCCGGACGGGCGCGCCGCCTTACGCCGCGCTTTTTGCCGCAGGGGCGGGCTTTCCCTGGTCGGGCGCGGCCTGGGACTCCATGGCGGACTCGCCCGGGAGCTGGTGTTTGAATATGAGTTTCCACACCTCGTTGGCCTGGGCCATGCTCAGGTTGCGGGTCAACTCCGGACCGTGGGACAGGGCCGACACCGGCAACCCAACGGCGTGCGCCACATTGATCAGAGCCCCGAAATTACAGGCTTCATCAAGCTTCGTCCAGACAATACTGCCTGGGGCGGCAGCCTTATAGCGCGCGGCGTAGGCCCGAAGCTGGGCGGTGGCGCATACGGGACTCAAGGTCAGGTGGACCGCCACGGCGGGATGTCCGGCCATGCCCAGGGCCCGCAGGCGGCTGTCCATGGTTTCCTCCCCGCGCAGGCTGGGCATCTCAGCGAAGACCCAACCCGTCTGACCCGAATGGGCGCACAACTCCCGAAATTCCTCAGGGCTTGAGACGGCCCGGAAGGCGATGCCCGAGAGTTCGGCGTAGCGCCGCAGCAGCGAGGTCCCCGAGGCCGCGTCCCACAGGGCCGCCACGGTCACCGGGGCGCTCGGGGACAGGCGCTTTCTGGCCAGGGCCAGACGTAGGACGGCAGTGGTCTTGCCCACGCCGGAGGGACCGGCCAGAACGTGGATGCGCTGGGGCCACTGCGCCGAGGGCAGGGGCTTGATAGCCACCATGCGGCTCAGGGCCGTCAGCACCGTACGCTCCCCGTGGTCGGCCAGGGATTTGAACAGCGTCAATATAACGGCGTCGTCCACGCCCTCTCGTTCCAGGTATTGCATGGCCAGGCGCTGGCGCGGCTCCAGCCTGTCAAAATCCAGACCGGGTTTGATAAGGGCCATCATGTGCCCCCGGATCTCTTCCCATTCCCGTCGCCAGTCGTCGCCTGCCGGGGCCGGCGCCTCGATCTCCGGGACCGGCTGCGCCGCCTTGGCCCGGCTTTTGGGGGCAGGGGCCTTGGTCGCAGCCTTTGGGATGGTCACCACCTTGTCGCGGGCCGCAGCCGGCGGGATGGTGTCGTCGGTCTCCACGGCGGCCATGATCTCGCACAGGCACTGGCCGTTTTCGCGCACGGTCTGGGTGCTCAGGATGACCGCATCAGGTCCCATTTCGCTTTTGACCCTGGCCAGGACCCGGGCCATATTCTTGTCGCGAAAGGTTCTAACCCGCATTGTTGATTCCTATGGTGGCTAAGGATTGGAGCTTGATCTCACCGGGTATTTCGGCCTGTGAGATGACCGGGAGATTGGGGACGAACCGCATAAGAAGTTGCGCCAGGTGGGGCCGGGCCACGGGGGAGGTCAAAAGCACCGGCTGTCCCTCCACGGACAGGGCCTTATCCATGGCGGTTTTGATGGACTGGATGATCTTCTGGGCCGTCAGGGGCTCCATTGCCAGATAAGTGCCATGCTCGGTCTTGCGCAGGCTTTCCTGGATGCTGCCCTCCACCTTGGGGGACAGGTTGAAGATGGGCAGGGATCCGCCCGGGGACAGGTACGGCTTGACTATGGAGCGGCCCATGCGGGAGCGCACGTATTCCGTGAGCTGGTCCGGGTCCTTGACGGCGTGGCCGTAGTCCGAAAGCGTCTCCACGATGGTCAGAAGGTCGCGGACGGAGACGTTCTCCTTGACCAGATTCTGCAACACCTTCTGCACTGAACCCAGGCTCATGACGCCGGGCACCAGATCCTCCACGGCCTTGGGGGCGCGCTTGGCCAGGTTGTCGAGCAGGGTCTGGGTCTCCTGGCGGCCTAAAAACTCGTGCAGGTGGCGGCGAAAGACCTCGGTTAAGTGGGTGGCGATGACCGTGGCCGGATCGACCACGGTATAGCCCGCCAGCATGGCCTCTTCCTTCTGGGATTCGGGAATCCATAGGGCCGGGAGGTTGAAGGCCGGTTCCCGGGTCTCGACGCCGCTTATGCGGTGCTTGGCGTCGCCGGGGTCCATGGCCAAGTAGTGGTCGATGAGGATCTCGGCCGAGGCCACCTCGTTGCCCTTGATGAGCACGGAGTATTGGCCGGGCTTGAGCTGGAGGTTGTCGCGCAGGTGCAGCGACGGGACGATCAGGCCCATGTCCAGGGCGAACTGGCGGCGGATGGAGCGGATGCGGGCCAACAGGTTGCCGCTTTGCTCCTCGTCCACCAGGGGGATAAGCCCGTAGCCGACTTCCAGCTCCAGCAGATCCAGGGGCAGAAGGGCCTGGACTTCTTCGGGGGTCTCAAGCTCATTTTTCTTCTTGCCCTTGTCCTTTTTCTTGGCGTCTTCGCCGCCCAGGAGTTCGCGCTGCTTGGCGCTGGCTATGGAGATGCCCCAGATAAGCGCCGACAGGGACAAAAACGGCAGGGTGGGCATGCCGGGAACGATGCCGAAAATCACCAGGATGCCGCTGACCAGACGCAGGGCCCGGGGATGGTAGGTCAACTGGGCGATGAATTCCTCGCCCATCTTGGCCTCGGAGGCGGCCCGGCTGACGATGAGGCCCGCCGAGGTGGAGATGATGATGGAGGGGATGATGGAGACCAGACCGTCGCCGATGGTCAGGATGGTGTAGGTCTTGGCGGCGTCGGCCCAGTTCATGCCCTTCTGAAGGACGCCGATGGCGAAGCCGCCCATGATGTTGATGGCTGTGATGAGGATGGTGGCGGTCACGTCGCCCTGGACGAACTTGCCTGCGCCGTCCATGGCGCCGTAAAAGTCGGCTTCCTTGCGGATGGTCTCCCGGCGGTCGTTGGCCTCATCCTCGTCGATGAGTCCGGCGTTTAAGTCCGCCTCAATGGCCATCTGCTTGCCGGGCATGGCGTCCAGGGTGAAGCGGGCGGCCACCTCGGCGATGCGCGTGGTGCCCTGGACGATGACCTTCTTGTTCAAGGAGAAAAGGATCAGGAAGATGACGATGCCCACGAAGTAGTTGCCGCCGACCACGAACTGCCCGAAGGCCTCGATGACGTGTCCTGCGGCCGAGGTGCCTTCGTCGCCGTGCAACAGGATGAGCCGGGTGGAGGCCACGTTCATGGACAGCCGAAGCAGGGTGGTCACCAAAAGCAGGGACGGGTAGATGGAAAATTCCAGGGGCGAGGTCATGAACATGGTGGTGACCAGGACCACGAGGCTGATGGAGATGGACAGGGTGAGCATCAGGTCGATGAAAAGCGGCGGAACAGGGACCAGCATGACGAACAGGATGATCACGACGCCGCTGGCCAGAAGCAGATCGCCCTGCTTGGCGAACTGTTCGTAATTGAACTTTACCGACTTCAGTGGCTTGGCCATGTTTTTGACACCTGTCGCGCGAGGTTGCGAGTCCTGTTAACGGCGGTTGCGCCGGAACTTGTCGAGCTGGGCCAGGATGGTGGCTACGGCCTGGTACAATTCCAGGGGGATGGACGCCCCCACTTCCACGGACTTATACAAGGCCCGTGCCAGGGGCTTGTTCTCGCGGATGGGAATGTGGTGCTCCCTGGCGATCTCCTTGATTTTTTCGGCCAGATGGTCCAGCCCCTTGGCCACCAGGAGCGGGGCCGGCGAGACGGTCGGATCATACCGCAGGGCGCAGGCGATGTGCGTGGGGTTGGTGATGATCACGTCGGCCTTGGGCACATCGGCCAGCATGCGTTGGCGCATGACCTCCATCATCTTCTGGCGCTGCTTCGCCTTGATCTTGGGATCGCCTTCGGACTGCCGCCGTTCATCCTTGACCTCGTCCTTGGTCATCTTCATGTTTTCGCTGTAGTTCCAGCGCGTGAACCATACGTCGGCAGCGGCGATCAGGGCCATGGGCACCATGGCGTAGAGCACCATGGTCATGGCCGTGCTCAGGAGATATGTCGCAAATCCCTGGGGGGTCTGGTAGAAAAGGGGCAGGAAGTTGGCGAACTCCTGCTTGAGCACCATGTACGGGGCGATGGCGATGACGGCGGCCTGGGCGAGTTGCTTGCCCAGCCGGAACAGGGTCTCGGGGCTGATGAAAAGGCGCTTGAGTCCGGCCATGGGATTTATGAGCTGGCTGAAATCCGGATTGAAAAGCCGTGAATACCAGATTTTGCCCACCTGGATGCGCTGGGTGATATAGGCTGCGATGGCGATGCAGAGCATAAGCGGCAGGAGCATGACGGCCAGCTTCTTGGAGAGCATGATCATGATCTCGTAGACGCTGCTCGGGGTGACGACGGTCGTAAATCCCGTCTTGAAGGCCCAGATGAAGACCTCGCGCATCTCAAGTCCTATATTTCCGACGAAATAATAAAGAAACATGACTCCAATGAACAAAACGATAATTTTCGGGAGTTCCTGGCTTTTGGCTACGGAACCCTTTTTTCTGGCCTTGCCGAGGCGTTTTGGCGTGGCGCGTTCTGTTTTACTTGGATCTTGTTGTCCTGGCATGGCGGAAGTCCCTTTCTAGATTATCCTTTGTACGTCAGCTGGAGCTCTTGAGAATGAGATGGAAGATGCCTCCCATCTCCACGATGTATTCTTCGACGTACTTGGCCAGGGTGGTGAAGATGAGGACCAAAAACAGAAAGCCGACCCCGATTTTCAGAGGAAACCCCACAAACAGGACGTTCATCTGGGGCGCTGCCCGGGAGATGAGCGCCAGGGCCAGATCCACCAGGAAAAGCGACCCGATGACCGGTGCGGCGATTTTAAGCGCCAGGGTGAAGATGTGTCCGGCGAACGCCAGGATATGTTCCCCCAGGGCCGGGTTGATGAGCAAGCCCCCCGGCGGCACGAGGGAAAAGCTCTCGCCGAGGGCCTGGAGCAGAAACAGGTGGCCGTTGAGCGACAGGAACACGAGCATGGTGGTCTGGTACAGGACATGCCCGGTGATGGGTTCCTGGGTTCCGGTCAGGGGATCGAGCACGTTCATCATGGCGAAGCCCATGGAAAAGCCGATGTAGTGGCCGGCTGTCTGGACCGCTGCGAAGAGGAAGCGCACCACCACGTCCAGTAAAAGCCCCATGATGATCTCGCCAAAAAGCATAAGCGCGATCATCCACTGGTTGGCAGGCAGAAGCGTCCCCGGGAAGGAAAGCTTGGGCCAGATGGCCAGGCTTATAACGACGCACAGGGCGCCCTTGATGGGATTGGGCAGCACGGACCCGCCAAAGACGGGCAGCAGGAACAGGATCAGGCTGACGCGCAGAAGCGTCAGAAAAAAGCTGAAGATGGTGGCCGGATCGAAATTGAACAGGTCCATGCCGCCCGGTCAGCAAGAAACGGACCATGCCGGGGCGTGGCGGGCCGTCTTTCGGACGGGGCGAAGATCAGTTGAGGATGTAGCGCATGGGGTTGACCGGGACCCCGTTGAGGCGGATTTCGTAGTGCAGGTGGGGGCCGGTGCTGCGGCCGGAGTCGCCGACCGTGCCGATGGCCTCGCCGCGCGAGACGGCCTGTCCCTGGGCCACGGTGATTTCGCGCAGGTGGCTGTAGCTGGTGGTGATGCCGCCGGGGTGTTCGATGGTCACGGTGGGGCCGGACCCCTGACCCTCCCCGGCGAAGGAGACGGCGCCCGCCGCCGTGGCGTAGACCGGGGCGCCCAGGGCGGTGCTGATGTCCAGGCCTTTGTGGAATTCCTTGCGGCCGGTGAAGGGGGAGGTGCGTTCCCCAAATTCCGAGGATATCCAGCCCTGGGTGGGCCAGATGGTGGGGGTGGAGCTCAGGTAGTCCTTTTTGGCGCTAAACAGGTCCACAAGCTCCTGCTGGCCGACCTGCTCCAGCCTGGCCTGGGAACTGATGTCGTGCAGGAACTTGTGCAGGTTTCGGGCGAGCATCTCCTGGCGGTAGAGGGGGATGTATTTCTTGTTGAAGTCCTGGTCGTCGCCGCCGGATTGGGGGCTGACGTTGCGGGGTTCCTGGTCCAGATTGATCATGAGCCGCAGCTTGGCGTCGAAGTCCCGGATGCGGGCAAGGTCGGTCTCGACGTCTTTGATCTTGTCCGAGAGGCTTAGAAGCTGGGTCTTTTGATCCTGGACGGTCTTTTCCGACGCCGCCAACTCATTTTCCTTGATTTTGTAGTCGGCATAGTAGGCGAGCAGCACGGCATTGACCCCGACCATGGCCGCAATGGCCAGGATGGTCAGGAAAAAGAACCAGCCCCGCAGCCGCAGCTTGCGGTACACCCCGTGCTGGTCCTTGAAGATGACGATCTGATAGTCGCGCAGCATGCTGTGTCGCTTTGGCGGCCGGGCTGTGCGGGCCGGGCCGGACGATTCGGGATGATGGATTTATGAAAAAGTGAAACCGTCCGGCGTGGCCTGGCGGGTTTCACGGGACGCCGCGAACCGGCAGGGCTTCCCTGGCTTCGCGAGCAGGCCTAAAACGCTACCCAGGGGCCGCATCCTTGTCAAGTTGCCAACGGCGAAGGGCGTTTACGACGTTGGTCCGGGCCTTTTTGTCCTCGGCGAACCGGCCTTCCAGCCAGGTGGCGATCTCCAGGCGCTTGGACCGCTTGGAGTGGGGGCAGGGATTGTCCCACACCGGCAATTTCCAATCCCGGCAGGCCCGGGTGATCTGGCGCTTGTCCACCAGAAGCAGCGGCCGGATCACGGTCAGACGCCCCTGGAAGAAGGATTCCCGGGCGGACATGCCGTCCACCCGGCCGCCCTGGAAGAGGTTCATGAAAAAGGTCGCGGCCAGGTCGTCGGCATTGTGGCCGAAGGCCAGGTGGGTCAGGCGGTACTGGCGACACAGCTCGAAAAGCCGTTTGCGGCGCAGCCAGGCGCAGTAAAAGCACGGGGAGCTTTTGCGGTTTTCCGGGGAATGGGCCCTTGGGCCATAGTCGGTGCATTCGATGTGCGCCGCCAGGCCAAGTTCGGCGCATAGCCCGGCCAGGGGGGCGTGGTTGGCGGAATCGAAGCCGGGATTGAGGTGCAGGGCGAGCAGTTCGGTGGCGAAGGGCACGATGCGCTGCCGGGCTTTGAGCACCCGCAGCATGACCATGCTGTCCATGCCTCCGGACACGGCGACCCCGATCCGGGCCCCGGGTGAGAATCCGCCGGTGTGCATGAGCAGCTTCCCGGCCTTGGCTATGCAGAATTTCTGCGCGTACGTGGGATTTTTGTCCTGCTGCCGTATGTCGTCCCGCATGCCGCTGCCTGCTATTCCGTGCTCGTCAGGATGTCGCGAATCTCGGTGAAGTGGGTGATGGTGCACTCCATGACCCGCTCCACGTGCTCCGCCGTCAACCCGAGCCGGATGAGCACCGCCTCGCACGGCGCATAGTGCATGCCGTCATAGCCAAGACCGATGCCGGTCATTTTGGCGATGACGTCCCCGGCATGGACCAGATCCAGGGTCAGATCGCGCTCGGGAGCGGCATCGGGGTCCAGACGGTGCCGGACCACATAGACGATGGGGGGCGGAAGCCGCCAGTGTTCAAGAAGCAGGGCGCCTAATTCGCCGTGGTCGATGCCCAAAACAGCCCGCTCGGCCTTCTCGAAGGCGATGCCCTGGGAATAGGCCATTTCCAATATGGGGTCCGCGTCCACGGCCAGAAAGGCCCCAAGCACCACCTTGCCGATGTTCACCAAAAGGCCTGAGGTGAAGGTGTGGGGCGGGGCCGTAAGGCCAAGCTCCGTGGCCAGTTGTTCCGAGGCCACTGCCAGGGCCGCCGAATGCTCCAAAAGCTGTCCCGGGGGCAGGCCGTAGCCCTTGATTTCGTATTTGGCGAAGGGGGCGACCCCCGAGGCCAGAACCATCTGGTAGACCCGTTGCATCCCCAGGCGCATGACCGCGTCTTTGACGGTGCTGACGGCGCCGTGTCCGCCGAAAAACGCGGAGTTGGCCATGCGCAAGAGGTTGACGGTCAGCCCTGGTTCGTATTCGATGAACTGGGCAAGCTGCATCAATGTCGCATCGGGGTCGTTGATGATGGACATGATCTTTTGCACCGGCATGGGCATCTGGGGCACAGCCAGAGCCTTGGCGATAATCTCTTGGCGTCTGTTCATATTTCCCAGTTTTTCCCGCAAGAGCTGACCATGACCCGTCCGGTGTCCATGTACAGGCGGATGGTGCGGGGGATGGAGCCACCCACATCCGAGTTGGACAGGGCAAAATCGTTGAGGGCCAGCAATTTGTTTAATGCGGCGAAATTCGCCGCGCCGGTGTCGAAGGTGTTGGAGACATTCATCATCCGGCCGCATCCGGCGGCCTTGATGATCAGCCGTTCCCGTTTCGCCCCTTTGGCGTACATGGCCTTGATCATGTGCGGCACGCCGGTGTTGACGTACATGCAGGGATTGAGGGTTTTGCCTTCGCGCGCCTCGCGGGCGACGGGCAACAGGCAGTGGATGAGGCCGCCCACGCAGGCGGCAGGGTCATAGGCCACAAGCCCCAGGCAGGAGCCCAGGGAATGGGTTACCAGGATGTGGCCTGCGCGGTTGGTGACGCGCATGTCCGATATGGCGACGACGATTTCCACGGCGTATGTGCCTGGGCATAGGGTTCGCGGCGGTGAGGACGCCGGGAAAAGCCACCTACCCGCATCTGGGAGAAAGGACAAGGTCCGTTCAGGGCGGGGGCCGGGCGGGCCTGGCTGGTTCGCAGGCCCGCCCGGCGGGTGGTCAGGGCCTGGGAACGAACGTACGGCGCGTCTGTTCGAGGCGCTGGTTGGTCTCCTGGTCCAGTTCGTCGCGAAGCTCAAGGGGCATGGTCCGGCGTAAGGCCTGGGCCGCCGCCACGGCGGCAAGCGGTCCGATCTGGCCGTTGGCGCTGTAGTTGATGTTTTCCCAATTGTTTTGCGCGGTCAGCGTCGTTTTCGAACCGTCGTGATTGAGGTCCACGGACACGGGATCGACGTCTATGCTGCTGTTTTTGTTCCAGTCTATGGCTCCTGCAGCGTTGGCCGCAAAGGCCTCGGTCCAGGTCAAATCGTAATAATACAGGGTTCCGTAGGTCGAAACGTCATCGGCGCCGCTGAGGCCGTTGGCCTCGGTCAGGCTGTTTTCGTTCAGGCTTGGGGTATTCATGCGCTGGTAGTCGTAATTCGCAGGAAAGCCTGCGTCGCCCCAGGCGCCGTTGCGGTAAAGCCCGGAGGTCTGGAAAAAATAGCTCATGATGCTTAGATAGTTGGGCTTATAGTTGACGTGGTCCGAGCCGCCGTGGGTCAGGCCCAGGCAGTGGCCGAGCTCGTGGATGAAGGTGCCGAGTTTCTGCCAGTCCGTGCCGCCGGGCGTGTTCCAGCCGCCCAGGCTGACGATGAAGTCCATGGCCGGGATGTCCCGGGCCAGACCGCTTGAGGTGCCCTGATTGTAGGTGTTGGCCCAGATCATGTACCGGAAGGCCTTGGCGTAGGCCGGGTTGAAGAAGTCCTGCTTCAGGGAGTCGAACTGCGTCCAGACCTGGGTGTAGTCGCCCGACACGCCCAGGGTCTCCACATAGGTCACCTGATTGCCAAGAACCGGGTGGATGTTGACGCCCGTCGTGCCGTCGGGGTTTTGCACCGGGGCGTTGGCGAAGGCCGTTATGATGTTGTTGATGACGGTCTGGGAGGGGGCGAGATTTACGGCGTCAGGGCGGATCATATAGTCCATCCACACGAAAAGGTCCTTGTGGAGCGGATTGGCGCCCATCTGCGGCAGATTCACGAAGGTCCCGTTTTCGGTGTAGCCGTTTTTCTCCCAGACGTCGGGCAGGCCGTCGCCATCGGTGTCCTGGCGCAACGAAGCGCCGATGATGGGCGGGATCGCCAGCAAGGGCAGGGAGTCATCGTCCTCCTGGGCCATGGCCGGACTGCCGCACGCCAGAAGCGTCGCAATGCAGGCAAGCAGGATGTATGGGATTGAGCTGCCGGTTCGCCGGTGCATGGAGGACTCCAGGGGGTGATTAGTTGTTTTGTACGAGCATTCTGACAAAGAAGAAAAATCCCGCCACAAAGACCAGAAAAAAAATCATGTTGTAGACATGGTATCTGTTCTTGCACTGCCTGCGTTCCCGCAAGAAATCCTCGATTTCTTCGTCGGTCATGTGGGACTTTTCACGCAGAGCCTGGCGCTCATAGTCAATGTAATCCTCATCGTCGTACTTGATCAGAAACCGATGTCTGTTGACGAAAAAAGCATAATAGAAAAGATAGATGATAAGAAAGAGCCCAAGGAGGTAGTGCAGATCATCATACAGGATCATGGGCGGACTGTGCGGGCAGGTCGTGGCGTCCGCCTGGGATGCACGGTGATCGGTTCAATGCGGGTCATGATCGGCGCGCCCTGTTTTTTTAGATCGGTCATTGTCTTTTCGTTCCATACGAAAGCGGAGGAAAAAAAGCAACAATGCGAAGACCGTAAAGACGATCCCGAAAAGGAGTGGAGCAACCCACTGCGTCATGCCGCTCGCTCCGTTGCAAAATGGGCCGATCGGAGTTGACCGGGGATGCGGTTCAGCCCGGGCGGGACTGCCGGGCATCCAGGCAGGACGCGGGCAGGACAGAGCCGGGATTGAAGAGGACGCGTCGAGTGTGCCAAAGGACGGCGGGGGAGGCAACCCGATCCTTTTGGTGCGGCGCTGGGCGTGGCCAGTGAGTCCGGCGTCCCTCAATTGTGACCGGGACGTCATCATGGCGCGGTGGACATACGGTCGGTATGGGCTTAATCGACCCGGTGAGTCTTGCCACTAATCGCCCGGAACGGGCGGCGATGGAGTGTATCTATATAATGTCATTCGATTTTTTGCAGCAGGTTATTCGCGACTACGGCTATCTCGCCCTATTTATCGGCACCTTCCTCGAAGGGGAGACCATCCTGCTTTTGGCCGGATTCGCCGTGCAGACCGGCAATTTCGGCCTGTCGCTGCAGGGGATCATCCTGACAGCGTTCATCGGCTCCCTGGCCGGGGACCAGGCGGCGTTCTACCTCGGGCGGTACTTCGGCAACCGCTTCATCAAGCGCAGCGAGAAATGGCAGGGACGGATCGAACGGGTGCATAAGCTCCTGGAGCGGTATCACGAGGTGCTTATTCTCAGTTTCCGGTTTTTTTACGGCCTGCGCAACCTGACCCCCTTCACCCTGGGCACCACGGATATCTCCGCCAAAAAATTCTTTGCGCTCAACGCCATCGGCGCCTTGGTCTGGGCCGTGGCCTTTGGTTGCATCGGCTACCTGTTCGGCAACCTTCTGGAGAGCATGTTGGAAAATGTGCTCAAGGAGGTGCACGGCATCGAACTTGTCATCCTCGGGTTTATCGCCCTGGTCATGTTGGGCGTCTGGCTTTGGAAAATGTTTAGGAAAAAGTGATCTATTCTTGACTCTTTCCACCTGACGGGTTGATAAAGAGTGGAACCCGCTTCATGTCTCGCCCTAAGGCGAGCGTGGGTTTTCACCCTCTCTTGCGGGGTGGCGGCCGGGACCGGAAAGACGGACCCCTGCGCCGCGCCCATCCCGCGCAGACCTGGAAACGGTGAATATGCACGGCAAGGAACCAGGCGCCATGTCGCCCCCCCCTGATGCCTTTTTTCACGAATGCACAGGCCTTATGCAGTCCATCAAACGGTCGCTGGCCGGGGTGGTGGCCTCGCGGGAGCGTGATTTTCTTTCCTTGGGCGAACGCCTGCACCATCTGCGCGACCGTTCGGAAGAACTGGCTGAGCGTTCCGCCGAACTGGCCGCCATGACCTCTGGTCAGTCCATGAACGATCTTCTGGACAGACTGTCCGGAGAGTTCGAGCAGATGACCGGCCTGTGCGGGATGGGAAACAGTCGCGAGAGCCTGGAGGAACTGGGTTCAGTGCGCGGCATTGTGGCCGATCTAGAGAAAATATCCAGCGAATTCAGCAGGATCGTCAAACGATTGTCCATGCTCGGCATCTCCACCCGCATTGAGAGCGCCCGCCTGGGCTCCAAGGGGCTGGGCTTTAGCACCCTGTCCGACGACGTGGAGAAACTGGCCATCACCATCGTCGGCTACGCCACCCAGATCAACGACCGCAACCGGGCCCTGCGCGGATTCGTGGACGAGGCCGAGACCAAGACCCGGACCGTGGTGGAGAACCAGGAGCACTGTTCGCTGACCGTTTTCGGCGGCCTTAAAGAGAACATCGAGGCCCTGTCCAGGCTGGCGAAGGCCTCCGCCGCACTGTCCGAGACCGTTTCCTTGCAGACCAGAGGCATTACCGAAAACGTGTCGAGCGCCGTCTTGTCCATGCAGTTCCACGATATCGTCCGGCAGCAGGTGGAGCATGTGGAGCAGGCCATGGACGATGTGGTCCAGGTGGTGGCCAACCGGAAGACCGACAGAGCCGGGTCCGCCCCCGACGCGGCTTTAGGTTATGGCGAAAACGGCCTGGAGATCGTGGCCTGGGTGCGGGATGTCCTGGATTTGCAATGCTCCCAGCTCACCAACGCCCGGGGGCGTTTCGAGGGCGCAGTGGTCACCCTGGTCGAAAACCTGCGGGACATCGCCGGGGGCATTCTCGGCATCGGAAACGAAATACAGGAAACCGCCCAGGAAAGCCGGGGCGGCGCAGACCTGCACCGGGTGGTGGAGGACGTGGGCCGGGTCAAAGACGCCCTGCGCGGATTCGCGGCGAAGGGCGAGGAACTGGCCGGAATCATGACCGCCGTGGCCACCACCATCTCCGAGATGAGCGGCTACGTGGGCAAGATCGAGGATGTGGGGTCGGAGATCGAACTGATCGCCATCAACGCCAGCATCAAGGCCGCCCACACCGGCGAGGAAGGGGCCGCCCTGGGCGTTCTGGCCTCGGCCATCCAGGGCCTGTCCGTGGAGGCCAGGCGGCAGACCGACGAGGTGACGCGCATTCTGCGCGATGTCGCCAAGTCCTCGAACATTTTGCAAGACAACGCCAGCATCTCCTACGATCTCTCCCAGGTGGAGGAGGTGTCGGCGAACCTGGACGGTCTTTTGGACCGCATCGCGGAGATCGATCGCCGCCGGACGGCAATGTTCGCCGAGATCGGGGCCAAGAGCGCCGAGTTGGGGCAGGCTGTCCAGGTGCTGGCCTCGGGCGTGCATTTCCACGAAGAGGTGGGGGCGCAGCTGGAATCCGCCAGGCTGAAGTTGGAGGGCTTTTGCGTCACCACCCGGGCCATAGCCCCGCCTGAGAAGGACGCCAGACGCCCCGAGCGGCTCAAAGAGCTTTTTAGCCGGTACACCATGGAGGCTGAACGGGACGTGCATGAATCCGTCTTTGGCGCGGGCGTGACGGCGGCGTCGCCAGAGACCCGTCCTGCGGCCGCAGGCGGGGATGACGGGTTTGGCGACAATGTTGAATTGTTTTAAGGGGTCGCCCCGTCATCGGCGTCTTGCTGTTTTGGGACGCCTGGAATACGTAGGAAGCCGACACCGCATTTTTTCGATATGAAACGCTGTCGTCTTTTTGGCAGGGAGCGCCATGGGATCGTATGAATCGCTCCGGGACGAAACCGGGGTCACGTTGCGCCTCTCGGGCGCCTGGACCGTGGAGAACGCGGCCAGCCTGCGCCGGGAGCTTCTTGATCTCCTGGCTACGGCGGATGTGGCGCGCCTGGATCTGGCCGGGGTCGACGACCTTGATGCGACGTTTTTTGAAATGGTGCATGGCGCCTGCCTGAGCGCGGCCCGGGACGCCAAGCCTTTTTCACGCACCGGCCCGCTCTCCGACGCGGCGCGGCGCGTCGCCCTGTTGTCGGGTTTTGCGGAATACGGCCCCTTTGCTGACTTTTGGAAAGAAGAGGAGAGGCATGAGTAAGACGATCATGACCGTTGACGATTCGGCAAGCGTACGCCAGATGGTCGCTTTCACCCTCAAAAAAGAAGGGTATGATGTCATTGAGGCATCGGACGGGAAGGATGCCCTGGGCAAACTCAAAGGTGCCGTGCACATGGTCGTCACCGACCTCAACATGCCCAACATGGACGGCATCGAGCTCATAAAAAACATTCGGGCCCAGGCGGCGTACAAATTCATCCCCATCGTCATGCTCACCACGGAATCCCAGGCCACCAAGAAGCAGGAAGGCAAGACCGCCGGGGCCACAGGATGGATCGTCAAGCCTTTCACCCCTGAGCAGCTTCTTGGCGTGGTGAAAAAGGTGCTCCGGTAAACACTTCCAGGCTGGTCGCTTTTTTCCCCGCGACAAGGACGCCACATGTCCCAGGATGACATGCACCGCATGGCCTTTCGGGAGGAGGCTGGCGAGCTTCTGGGTGAGCTCGAGGCCTCGCTTTTGGCCCTTGAAGACCAGCCGGACGACCAGGATCTCATCAATCGCGTCTTTCGGGCCATGCACACCATCAAAGGCTCGGGAGCGATGTTCGGCTTTGACGACATCGCCGCCTTCACCCATGAGGTGGAGACTGTTTTCGACAAGGTGCGAAACGGCCTTTTCCCCGTATGCAAGGACCTTTTGGACCTGACGCTGGCCGCCAGGGACCACATCCTGCTTTTGCTCGAGGACGCCGACAGCGCCGAGGACCCGGACGCCGCCATCCAGACGGAGGGCCGGCGTATCCTGGAGGGGCTGCGGCGTCTTTCCCCCGACAGCCCAGTCCCGCAAGCCCAGGCCCTGCCTTCGGAACCCGATGTCGAGCGGGGTTACGTCACCTACCGCATCCGCTTCAGGCCCGGCCCCGGCTTCTACGCCACGGGCAACAACCCCTTGAATTTTCTGGAAGACGTCTCCGAACTGGGCACCACACGCATTTTCCTCCACACCGAGGACGTCCCCTGCCTGGAGGACATCGATCCCGAGATCTGCCACGCCTGGTGGGACATCATCCTGGGGACGCACAAGTCCTATTCCCTGGTCCAGGATGTGTTCTCCTTTGTGGAGGACGACTGTGAGCTGTCCATCGAGCAAATCGACGCCGCCGACGCCGCCGACGCCGCTCCCCCCAAAAAGCTCGGCGAGATCCTGGTGGACCGCGGCGATCTGGCGCCGGACGATCTGGCCCTGGCCCTGTCCGCCCAGAAACGCCTGGGAGTTGTGCTGGCCGATTCCGGGCTTGTGCCCAAGCCCCGGGTGGAGGCGGCGCTGGTGGAGCAGCAGACCGTGCGCGACATGCGCAAGGTCCGCGAACCGGCCGTGGAGACGACGTCGAGCCTGCGTGTGGCGGCGGAAAAACTCGACGAGCTGGTGGATCTGGTGGGCGAATTGGTCATTGTCCAGTCCCAGATCAAGCAGGCGGTGCTGGAGCGCGGCGACCCCATGCTCAAGTCCCTGTCGGAGCACCTGGAACGCCTAAGCGACGACCTGCGCGACTCGACGCTTGGCATCCGCATGCTGCCCATCGGCGCCACCTTCAGCCGGTTTCGCCGTCTGGTTCGCGACCTCTCGGCCGAACTGGGCAAGGAGATCGACCTGACCACCTCGGGAGAGGAGACCGAGATGGACAAGACGGTCATCGAGCGCTTGGGCGACCCCTTGGTGCATCTTTTGCGCAACAGCATCGATCATGGCGTGGAGCGCCCCGATGAGCGCCGGGCCGCTGGCAAGCCCCCCCGGGGGGTGGTCTCCCTCTCGGCCGAGCATTCCGGCGGGGCCGTGGTCATCCGCATCGTCGACGACGGCCGGGGCCTTGACCCCGTGGCCATCCGGGCCAAGGCCGTGGAGCGGGGCCTTATGTCGCCGGATGTCGAGTCTTCGGACAAAGAGATCTACAACCTTATTTTTCTTCCCGGGTTTTCCACGGCCAAGGCCATCACCAACGTCTCGGGCCGGGGCGTGGGCATGGACGTGGTCAAACGAGCCATCGAATCCCTGCGCGGGGCCGTGGAGATCGACAGCGAACCCGGCCGGGGCACGGCCATCACCGTGCGCCTGCCCCTGACCCTGGCCATCATCGATGGGCTCCAGGTCCAGACCGGCCAGGAATTTTACGTCGCCCCCCTGTCCATCGTGGAGGAATGCGTGGACCTGCCGCGCGACGAGGCCGGGGAAGGCGACCGGATCATCAACCTGCGCGGCGAGATTGTCCCCTATATCCGGCTGCGGGATTTTTTTTCCATCAGCGGCGTCCCCCCCGCTGTGGAGCAGGTGGTGATTTCAAGCGTCGAAGGGGCCCGGGTGGGGATCGTGGTGGACCGGGTCATCGGCGAGCACCAGACGGTCATCAAGAGTCTGGGCCGCATCTACCGCGACGTGGAAGGTCTTTCCGGCGCGACCATCAAAGGCGACGGAACCATGGCCCTGATTCTCGATCTGCCCGGACTTTTACGGGCCAGCGCCGAACAGGGAAACTGAAAAGGGGAATACGCCAATGGCTGCCGACGACACGAACGTCAATGACAACCAATATCTGACCTTTGTCCTTGAAAACGAGCTTTTCGCCCTCAACATCGGGTCCGTGCGGGAGGTTTTGGAACTGGCCTCCATCACCAAGGTGCCGCGGACCCCGGAGTTCATCCGGGGGGTCATCAACCTGCGCGGCCGGGCCGTGCCGGTGGTGGATTTGCGCATGAAGTTCGGCATGGGCGAGACCAGGCGCACGGTCAACACCTGCATCATCATCGTCGAGGTGGAGCTCGACGGCGAATCCACGGTGCTGGGGGCCCTGGCTGACTCGGTCCAGGAGGTCTACGAGATGGAGAGCTCCCAGATCGAACCGCCGCCGCGCATGGGCACCCGCATCAAGGCCGAGTTCATTACCGGCATGGGCAAAAGCGGCGACCGGTTCATCGTCATCCTGGACATCAACAAGGTTTTTTCCGCCGAGGAACTAAGTCTGGCGGCCGACGCCGGTCGCGGGCCGGGCCTGGGCGAAGGGCGCGAGGGCGCTGTCCATGCCGGATCCTAGCTCTTTACGCCGAGCGACCAAAGCGTCGTCCATGGTCAGCATGGCCGACAAGGATTACCGAAGGTTCAGTGAATTCATCCATGCCGAATGCGGCATCAAGCTGCCGGTGTCCAAGAAGACCATGGTCGAGGCCCGGCTGCAGAAGCGGCTGCGCGTGCTCGGCCTGAGCAGTTTCCGTGAGTACAATGAATTCATTTTCAGCCCAAGCGGCCTGTCCGAGGAACTCTCCCACCTCATCGACGCCATCACCACCAACACCACGGAATTTTTTCGGGAGTCCAAGCATTTCGACATCATGAACCAGACCGTGTTGCCCCATTTCCTGGCCTCGCGGGGTCTGGCCCATCCGGTGCGGGTATGGAGCGCGGGGTGCTCCTCGGGCGAGGAACCCTATACCCTGGCCATGGTGTTGAGCGAATTCGCCGAGCGGACCCCGGGCTTTCGCTTCTCCATAATGGCCACGGACATTTCCTCCCAGATCCTGGAAAAAGCCCGCCGGGCCATCTACCCCGAGGACCGGGTGGCGGGCATGAGCCACGACCTCAAGCGCAAATACCTTTTGCGCAGCAAGGACCGCTCGAAAAAGCTGGTGCGCATCGCCCCGGCGCTGCGGGAGAGGATATCCTTCTCCCACCTCAATTTCATGGAGGAGTTCAGCTTTAAAGACCCCATGGACATCATTTTTTGTCGCAACGTGATGATCTATTTCGACCGCGCCACACAGGAGACGCTGTTAAACAAGTTCTGCCGCCAGTTGCGCGCCGGGGGGCACCTGTTTATCGGCCATTCGGAAAGTCTGACGGGAATGGACCTGCCGCTGCAGCAGGTCTCGCCCACGGTATACCGGCGGGTGTGAGCGGAAACGGCAAGACCATGCGACGCCCACGGGACGACGCTGCAATAAGGTGGTGAGGGGTGGAGAAGATCAGGGTTTTGATCGTCGATGATTCGGCTTTGGTGCGCCAGACACTGTCGGACATCCTGTCCTCGGATCCGGAGATCGTGGTCATGGGTACGGCCGCCGACCCCTTTGCGGCGGCGAAAAAGATGGAGGAAGAGGCCCCGGACGTCATCACCCTGGACATCGAGATGCCGCGCATGGACGGGCTGACGTTTCTGCGCAAGATCATGTCCCAGCATCCCATGCCCGTGGTCATCTGCTCCACCCTGACCGAGTCCGGGTCGGAGACCACGCTACGGGCCATGGAATTCGGGGCCATGGACATCATCCTCAAGCCCAAGCTCGGCACCCGGCAGTTTCTGGAGGAGTCGCGCATCCGCATCTGCGACGCGGTCAAGGCCGCCGGACGGGCCAAGATCAGGCGGACCATGCCCGCGCCCGCCATGAAGGTCGAGCCCAAGCTCGGGGCCGACGCCATGTTGCCCGGCCCAACGGGAAAGGCCATGTTCGGCACCACCGAGAAGGTGGTGGCCGTGGGCGCGTCCACTGGCGGCACCGAGGCCCTGCGCATCTTCCTCGAGGCCATGCCCCAGGACTGCCCGGGCATCGCCATCGTGCAGCACATGCCCGAACAGTTCACGGCGGCCTTCGCCAAGCGCCTAAACGGCCTGTGCCGCATCACCGTCAAAGAGGCCGAGGACAACGACACCATCCTGCGCGGCCAGGCGCTCATCGCCCCGGGCAACAAACATATGCTGCTCAAGCGCAGCGGGGCGCGCTACCATGTGGAGGTCAAAGACGGCCCCCTGGTCAAGCGGCACCGGCCCAGCGTCGATGTGTTGTTTCGGTCCGCCTCCCGCTATGCCGGGAAAAACGCCGTGGGCGTGATCATGACCGGCATGGGCGACGACGGGGCCGAGGGACTTCGGGAAATGAAGGACTCCGGGGCCTACACCATCGCCCAGGACGAGGCCAGTTGCGTGGTCTTCGGCATGCCCCAGGAGGCCATCAAGCGCGGCGGCGCGGACAAGGTCATGTCCCTGACCCTTATCGCCCCGGAAGTGGTGCGTTTTTGCGCCACATGACGGAACGCCCGCCCGCCTCGGCCCCCCGGGAGGCCCCATGCCCCTGGAAATCGAGCTGAAATTCCCCGTGGCCGGGTTTACGGCCCTGCGGCGATCTTTGGCCGAGGCCGGGGCGGTCCCGGCCCCTGCGGTCTTCGAGCAAAACATCGTCTACGACATGCCCCCCGGGGCGCCCCTTCCGGGCGCGCCCGGTCCCTTGCGGACCGCGGGAATCCTCTTGCGCCTGCGCCGCAATTCACCCGGCGGCCGGGAGGCCCAAGGCGGCCTGCTGACGGTGAAGCTTCCAGGCCCGGCCGACGCCCCGCAGGGCTTCAAGGTCCGCCGCGAGATCGAGACAGAGGTTGCGGACTTCGCGGCCATGCGGGACATTCTGGCCGGTCTGGGCTACGCCGAGGTCCTGCGCTATGAAAAGGTCCGTCAGACCTGGACCGGAGACGGCGTCCACATCTGCCTGGACCGGCTGCCTTTCGGCCGTTTCGTGGAGATCGAGGGCAGGCCGGAGGACATCACGGCCTGGGCCGCGCGGCTTGGCCTCGACCCCGCCGCGTCGGGCGCCGCCACCTACCACGACCTGCATCTGGAACACCTCAAGCGGCTGGGGCTGCCCCACACGGACAGCTTCGTCTTCGATCCGGACACGGCCGACAGGCTCTTGGCCGTCCCCTGTCTCGACGGGTAAACATCCGCTATTTCCATGTGTTAGCTTTAGGTTGATAGCCGCGCGGATTTTTCTTACGGTGGGTTAGCGGCAGGGGAGTTCCCGCAGGCGGCCTGTGGTTCCTACGGACGACAGGCGGGAGGCGGAGCGAGCCGTTGCGGGAGGCCCTGGCGAGGATTTTGGGCCTCACTCTCGACAGACCCGCGCCGCGACTTATTATCAAACCCTGGGCATGGCGGATAAGCGTCCTATGTCATGCCGAAAGCCTGTATCGTAAACGAAAAGAGCCATGAGCGAACCGATTCACAACGAGGAACAGGATTCCGGGGTGGGGCTGGCCGAAGAGATTCGGGAGCCCAAGCGCTTCAAGGTCCTCTTGCATAACGACGACTATACGACCATGGAGTTTGTGGTCAAAGTGCTTATGCAGGTCTTCCGCAAGACCGAGGCCGAGGCTGTGCAGATCATGCTGAACGTCCACAACAAGGGTATCGGGGTCTGCGGCGTCTATACGGCGGAGGTGGCCGAACTCAAGGTGTCCCTGGTGCGCCGTCTGGCCCGCCAGAACGGATATCCGCTCAAATGCAGCATGGAAGAGGTCTAGATGTTAAGTAAAACGCTGGAAAGGGTGCTGACCAACGCCGTCAAGGAGGTCAAGCGCCGCAATCATGAATATCTGACTCTGGAGCATCTGCTCTACGCCGTGCTCCTGGACGACTCGGGAAAGGACATCCTGACCGGGTGCGGGGCCAACGTGGTGCGCCTGAAAAACCAGTTGGAGCGCTTTTTCCTGGACCATATGGAGGTCCTGCCCAAGGAGGCGGCCTCCGAGGTGGTGCAGACCCTGGGCGTGCAACGGGTGTTGCAGCGGGCCATCATGCAGATGCAAAACGCCGGAAAGAACCAGGTGGAAGTGGGCGACGTCCTGGCCGCCCTGTTTGACGAGGAAGACTCCTACGCCGTCTATTTCCTCAAATCCCACGGGGTGAGCCGCCTGGACGTGCTGGAGTCCATCTCAAACGTTCAGGGCGGGGAGCCTTGGCGACAGGACGGCCCCGGACCGCGCCCGGGCGAGTCCCCGGAGACCAAGCCAAACGCCACGGCCCTTGAACAGTACACCGTCGATCTGGTGCAAAAGGCCCGGGACGGCGGCATCGATCCCCTGATCGGCCGGGTTCCCGAGCTTGAGCGGACCATCCAGGTGCTCATGCGCCGCCGCAAGAACAACCCCATCTATGTGGGCGACCCGGGCGTGGGCAAGACGGCCATAGCCGAGGGATTGGCGCTTAAAGTCGTCAAGGGCGAGGTGCCCAAGGCCTTCGCCGCAGCCGAGATATACGCCCTGGACATGGGCGCGCTTTTAGCCGGGACCAAGTACCGGGGAGATTTCGAGGCCAGGCTCAAGGGCGTTTTGTCCGAACTGACCCAGAAACCCGAGGCGATTTTGTTCGTGGACGAGATCCACACCATCGTGGGGGCCGGGGCCACCAGCGGCGGCACCCTGGACGCCTCGAACATTCTTAAGCCCGTATTGGCCTCCGGAACCCTGCGCTGCATCGGGTCCACCACCTACGAGGAATACAAAAACCACTTCGAGAAGGACCGGGCCTTGTCCCGGCGCTTTCAGAAGATCGACATCGCCGAGCCCTCCCGGGACGAGGCCGTGGACATCCTCAAAGGCCTGCGCCCCTATTATGAGGAGCACCACGGCGTGCACTACACGGACACGGCCATAAAAAGCGCCGTGGACCTGTCGGCCCGGCACATAAACGACCGCTATCTGCCGGACAAGGCCATTGACGTCATCGACGAGGCCGGGGCCGTCTACCGCCTGTCGGGCAAGACCGGGCGCGGCTCTGTGGGCGTGACCGACGTGGAGAAGGTGGTGGCCAAGATGGCCAGGATTCCGGCCCAGCGGATCACGGGTTCGGACAAAACGCGGCTTGAGAACCTGGACCGCGACCTCAAGGCCGTGATCTTCGGCCAGGACAAGGCCATCGACACCGTGTCCAAGGCCATCAAGCGCTCCCGGGCCGGGCTGTCGCCTGCGGGCAAGCCCACGGGCGCGTTTCTTCTGGCCGGCCCCACGGGGGTGGGCAAGACCGAGCTGGCCAAGCAGTTGGCCGCCGTGATGGGCGTCAATTTCGTGCGCTTCGACATGAGCGAGTACATGGAGAAGCACGCCGTGTCGCGGCTTATCGGCGCGCCCCCGGGATATGTGGGCTTCGACCAGGGCGGCCTTCTGACCGACGCCATCCGCAAGCACCCCCACAGCGTGCTTTTGCTCGACGAGATCGAGAAGGCCCATCCGGACATGTTCAGCATCCTGCTGCAGGTCATGGACTACGCCACCCTGACCGACAATAACGGCCGCAAGGCGGATTTCTCCCATGTCATCCTGCTTATGACCACCAACGCCGGGGCCAGGGAGATGTCCGCCAAGAGCATCGGGTTCGGCAGCGCCGAGCATCCCGACGACCGTTCGGATCAGGGGCGAAAGGCCCTGGATAGGCTGTTCAGCCCGGAGTTCCGCAACCGCCTGGACGGCATCGTCACCTTCAAGTCCTTAAACCCCGAGGTCATGGACCGCATTGTGGACAAGTACCTGGGCGAGCTCAACGAGCAGCTTCGCGAGCGCAAGGTGAACGTGACCCTGACCCCGGCCGCCGTGGCGCTTTTGGCCAAAAAGGGCTTTGATCCGGTCTACGGGGCCAGGCCCCTGGCCCGGGTCATCCAGGTCGAGATCAAGGACGTGCTGGCCCATGAGCTGCTTTTCGGCAGCCTGCGCCAGGGCGGCGACGCCGTGGTGGACGCCCCGGCGCCTGAGGATCTCCCGGACGGGACGGACGCCGCAACCGCGATCGAGGCCGTAAACGACGCCAGCGCCGTGGCCCCGGAAGGTTCGTCCTTCCTTTTCACCTACGTGCCGCGCGAACCCGGCCGCCGCAAGGTCGTCCAGTAACCCCGCGCCATCTGCAATCCCTCTCCCGCAGGGCCGCCCTGGTCCTGCGGGAGACAACCTGATGGCGGCCTTTCATGCCCATCTACGCCCTGTCCGACGACCCAGGCGACCTGCGTTTTCCGCCGCCGCATCTGGCCGAACCCGGAGGGCTTCTGGCTGTCGGCGGGGATTTGTCCGTGCCGCGCCTTCTTGCCGCCTATTCCCAGGGCATCTTCCCCTGGTACGACGACGAAAACCCCATCCTGTGGTGGTCGCCGGACCCCAGGCCCCTGCTTTTCCCGGACGAATTGCACGTGCCGCGCAGACTTGAGCGGCTGTTGCGCCAGAACCGGTTCGACATGAGCCTGAACACGGATTTTCCGGCGGTGATTGCGGCCTGCGCCCGGGTGCGGCGTCCGGGGCAACGGGGGACCTGGATCACGCCGGAGATGCGTACGGCCTACATTGAGCTGCACCGGGCCGGGTTCGCCCACAGCGTGGAGGCCCGCCTGGACGGGGCCCTGGTGGGCGGGGCCTACGGCGTGGCCCTGGGCCGGGCCTTTTTCGGGGAGTCCATGTTCCATCTGGTCCCGGACGCCTCCAAGGCGGCCTTCGCGACCCTGGCCCGGCATCTGTATGCCCGGGGATGTTCCTTCATCGACTGCCAGCAGACCACGGAGCATATGGCGCGTTTCGGCTGCCGGGAGATACCGCGCGAGGAATTTCTGCGGCTTGTGCGCGAGGCGTTGGGTCGGGGCGACGATCCGGCGTAAGGCGGGGGCGGTGTTTCGGGGAAAAGGGGAGGTTCAGCGCGGGACCGGCGGGTCTTCCCTGGCCAGCAGATCAAGCAATTGCAGCTTCAGCCGGGGGATGTCCCTCTGCAGGGTTTCCCAGATGATGTCCGGGGAAAGATCGTCGTATTCATGGATCAGGATGTTTCGCATCCCGATGGCCTTGTTCCAGGCCACGTCCGGATATTTGTCCTTAAAGGATTCCGGAATGCGGCGTGAGGCCTCGCCGATGATCTCCAGACGGCGCAGGACGGCATCTTGCGTTCGTTGGTCCGCCTCGAAAGTTTCCTTGGCAAGCCCGGAAAGATAGCATTCGATGCGCGTGATGGATTCGAGCATGTCGTCGATATACACAAGCACATGCAGGGTCATGGCAAGGGCACCCGGCTGGCCAGAATGGCGTCCCTGATACGGGGCTTGAGGGTTTGCGGGTGGGCCAGATCGACCGTGCGGCCCAGGGCGCGCTCCAGTTCGTCCTTCAATTCCACAAGATCGAAAAGCGTCGTCCCCGGCGGATATTCCACGAGCAGGTCCACGTCGCTGTCCGGACCGGCCTCGCCCCGGGCCACGGACCCGAACACCGCCGCCTCCTTCACGCCGTGGCGGTCAAGGATCGGCCGGACGATCTCGGCCAGACGAAAAACGGCCTCCGTCACACCGTGTTCGCGGTTTTGCATCGCACGCTCCCTATCCGGAACCCGCTGCCGCCACAAGGGGCGTGGTCTCATGTATCCCGGTCCTTTCACATCATGGGACATCCCGGCATCCTGGTCAAGTTGGACGCAGTCGCCTCGCTCGGCACGGAGGGCGAAAATGGATGACCGGGGGCCTCATGCCTCTCATGTGGCCTGTTTTTTCCGACTGGTTGAGTATTTGGATCATCTCCCGGCGTCCCCCCGGGATTGAGGCCTGCCGCGAATCCCGGTAGGATTTTGTCGCCGCGCCGCCACGAAGGTCTGATACGGCGGTTGCGGCCGCCTGACGGCGATCCCCGGGGCCGCGCATCGGGCGGCCCTAAAACCCCATGGAGGTCCCCATGACCACGACGAAGATGGGCGTCATGGACGCCATCCTGGCCCGGCACAGCGTCCGGGCCTTTACGGACACGCCGCTGGCCGAGGCCGAGATCGTCGCGCTTCTTGAGGCGGCCCGGCTCGCCCCGTCCAGCCTCAACTCCCAGCCCTGGCGCTACAAGGTGGTCGTCGACGCCGCCGACAAGGCCTTTTTCGCCACCAGCCAGGCCACCCGCTCCCAGGGATTTCTGGCCGGGGCGGCGGCTATTTTCGTGTGCTGCGCGGATGTGGCCGGTTATGTGCGCGACTCCCAGGCCGCTGCATTTTTTTACCGCGACAACAAGATCATCGAGGGCGACACCATGGACGGCATCGTGGCCTATGTGGCCCATGCAGAAAGCGCCCCGGATATGGCCCGCTTCGGCGCGGCGGCCATGAATGTGGGCCTGGCCAACGCCTTCCTCATGCTGCGGGCCGTGGAAATGGGCCTTGGGGTCTGCTGGGTGGGCATGTTCAACGAGGCGGCGATCAAGGAGAAATTCGGGATCGCCCCCGCCCTGCGGGTGGTGAGCCTCCTGGCCGTCGGTCATCCGGCCCCGGGCGACCCCGGCGAGCACAGGCGCAAGCCCCTGGCGGACATCCGCCTGTAGGGACGCCCTGGGACCCCTCACGGCGTCCGGCGCGCCTTTGCCCGGATGGCGCGCGCACCCATGAAAAAAAGGACCGTCACCCCTGTGGCGGTCCTTTTCCAGGTTGACGACAAAGCCCCGGTTTTTTCAAAGCCGGGGCTTTGCGCCGCCAGCGGCGGCTGCGGCCGCCGGGCGGAAAGACACGAAAATCACTCGCTTACGGCGCGGCCTTGCCGCGACCTGCTCGTCATTTTCGAGGCCGCTGACCTTGTCATCGGCCTTAAAAAAGGACCGTCACCCCTGTGGCGGTCCTTTTCGTATCGGAAAGCATTTTTAAGGCTAGCGTCCGGTCTTGAGCCTCGTCCAGTACTGCTCGTAGAGGCGCTGGGCCGGCCCCAGGTCGGTCTCGAACTCGCTGCCTTTGAGCTTGTCCGCCGGGGGATAGACGATGGGGTTGTCGCGCAGCTCGGCGGGAAGAAGGGGCATGGCTGCCTTGTTGGGCGTGGCGTAGCCCATTTCCTGCGATATTTTGGCCGCCACCTCGGGTTCGAGCAGGTAGTTGATGAAGACGTAGGCGTTGTCCGGGTTGACCGCGTTTTTGGGGATGCACAGGTTGTCCACCCAGCGGTTGGCCCCCTCCTTGGGATAGACGTAGACGATCTTGTCGTTTTCGCCGTTGGCCACGTAGGCCTCGCCGTTCCACAGGACGGCCACGGCCACCTCGCGGTTGAGCAGGGCCTGCTTGGGCGAGTCGGAGTCGAAGACCTTCACCGCCGGATAGAGCGACTTGGCCCGCAGATAGGCCTGCTCGATGTGGGCCGGGTCCGTGTCGTTGGTGGAGTAGCCCAGCACCTTGAGCGCCATGCCGAGCGTGGTGCGCATGTCGTCGGGCAGAAGCAGCTTGCCCGCCAGGGCCGGGTTCCACAGGTCGGCGTAGCCCGTCACCTGAGCCTCGGGGATTATATCCGTGTTCACGGCGATGCCCGTGGTGCCCCACATGTACGGCACGCTGTGGCCGTTTTGCGGGTCGTAGGGCAGGTCGCGGAAGGTCGTATCCAGGTTGGACAGGTTGGAGAGCTTCCCCTGGTCGATGGGCGCCAGCAAATCCTCGGCGGCCATGCGGCTGACGTATTCCGCCGAGGGAACAACCACGTCGTAGCCCTTGCCGCCGAGCATCTTGAGCTTGGCGTACATGGTCTCGTTGCTGTCGTAGGTGGTCATCTTGACCTTGATGCCGGTCTTTTTGGTGAAGTCCGCCACCACCTCGTCGGGCAGGTATTCCGACCAGATGAAGAGGTTGAGCGTCTTGTCTGCGGCATGGGCCGGGATGGTCGCGCCAAGGGCGGCCAAAAGGACCGCGAGGGCCAGAAGATGTTTTTTCATTTTCGCTCCTTGAAGCAGAGTTGGGTGAGAAAGACCACGGCCAGGGTGACGCCGAACATCACCGCGCACAGCGCATTCACCTCCGGCTTCACCCCCAGCCTGACCATGGAATAGATCTTAAGCGGCAGGATCTCGAAGGTGGGTCCGGTGACGAAAAAACTGATGATCACGTCGTCAAGCGACAGGGTGAAGCTTAAGAGCCATCCGGCCAGCACCCCGGGCATGGCCAGGGGCAGGATGATGCGCAAAAACACCTCGAATTCGCGGGCCCCCAGGTCCATGGCCGCCTCCGCCAGATTGCCGTCCAGGCCCGTCAGGCGGGCCAGCACCGTGACCGTGACAAACGGCAGGCAAAACGTGACGTGGGACAGGAAAAGGGTGGCGAACCCCAGGGGCAGCCCCAAAAGGACGAAAAGCATGAGAAGCGAAATGCCCATGACGATGTCCGGAGACATCATGACCACATACATGGACGTTGACAGTATCTTGCGCCCGGTGAAGCGGTAGCGTTTGAGGGCGATGGCCGCCAGGGTGCCGATGATGGTGGCCGCCGTGGCCGAGGCGGCGGCCAGGAGCAGGGAGTTTAGGGCCGCGTCCAGGAGCACGGCGTTTCCGGCGAGCTTCACGTACCACTGCGTGGTGAATCCCTTCCAGGTCACCACATGCTTGGCGTCGTTGAAGGAATAGACCGTGAGCACCACCAGCGGCAGGTACAAAAAGAGGTAGACGGTCCCCAGATAGGCGGATTTGATCAGGCGCTTCATGCCGGTTCCGCCCGGCGCACCCGTTTCTGGCACAGCCAGTAGGCATAGAGCAGAAGGCCCATGACCACGGTCAAAAGGACGCTTGACGCCGCGCCGAACGGCCAGTCCCTGGCCACCAGGAACTGGTTGCGGATGAAGTTGCCCACCAGGAGGCTCTTGGCCCCGCCGAGGATGTCCGGCACGTAGAACATGCTTAAGGCCGGCAAAAAGACCAGCATGCCGCCGGCGATGATCCCGGGCAGGGTCAAAGGCAGGCTGACCCGGAAAAAGGTCTGAAAGGAGCCGGCCCCCAGATCCCGGGCGGCCTCGATGAGCCGGGGGTCCAGCTTCTCGATGGAGGCATAAAGGGGCAGGATCATAAACGGCAACAGGGTGTAGGTGAAGCCGATGAAAACCGCCGTGTTGGTGTACAAAAGCTCCACCGGCTCGGAGATGATCCCCAGCCATAAAAGGGCGGCGTTGAGAAGGCCGTTGACGTTGAGGATGGCGATCAGGGCGTAGGTGCGGATCAGCGAATTGGTCCAGAAGGGGATGATGACGAACAAAAGGCCCAGGCGGCGTCTGGCCGGGGTCGCCCGGGCCAGGATGTAGGCGAAGGGATAACCCACGAAAAGGCACAGGAACGTGGTGCTAAGGGCCAGCCATACGGAGTCGAGGAACACGTCAAAAAAGGCCGGATCGAAAAGCCGGGCGAAGTTGTCCAGGGTGAAGACCGGCAGGACGAATTCCGACTCGCCCCGGGTGAGAAACCCGGCGACAAGCGTCAGCAGGTTGGGGACGATGACGAAGACCGTGAGCCAGCCCACGGTCAAGGTCACCGCCATGGTCTTAAAGAGACTGCGATCCTTCATCGGGCAACACCACTTCCCAGTCCTCGACCCAGCCTACACGCACCCGCTCGCCCACCGAAAAAAGGGCCTCGGGCGCGTCCTCGTTGAAAAACTCCGTGGCCAGAATCTTTTTGCCGCCCGACATCTCGATGATCAGGTCGATAGTCATGCCCTTGTACACGGTGTCCACGATTGAGCCCGTCAATCCTCCGGCGTCGCCCGGGGCAGCCCGCTCCAGGCGTACGTCCTCGGGGCGCAGGAGCACCTTGATCCGCGACCCCTGGGAGAGCGATCCGCAGGCGGCGGACGACCCCCCGCCGCAGTGCGCGCCGTTTCCATTGCCGTTGCCGTTTAAGGACAGACGCACCTCTTCGCCCTCCACCAGGGCCTGCATGGACACGCCGTTTCGGGACAGCACCCGGCCTTCGAAGGTGTTGATCTCGCCCACGAATTTGGCCACGAAAAGATTTTTGGGCTTTTCGTAGATGACGCTTGGGGAGTCGATCTGCTCGATGACCCCCTCGTTCATCACCGCCACCCGGTCGGACATGGAGAAGGCCTCCTCCTGATCGTGGGTGACGAAGACGAAGGTGATGCCAAGCGTGCGGCGAAGCTCCTTGAGCTCGATCTGCATGGCTTTTCGCAGCTTATAGTCCAGGGCCGACAGGGGCTCGTCGAGAAGCAGCACCAGGGGCTTGTTGACCACGGCCCGGGCGATGGCCACCCGCTGCTGCTGGCCGCCGGAGAGCTGGCTGGGACGGCGGGCATGGTGGGTCTCCATCTTGACCATGCGCAGGGCCGAAAAGACCTCGTCCTCGATGACCCTGGCCGGGGTCCGACGCATGCGCAGCCCGAAGGCCACGTTGTCGAACACGGTCATGTGGGGAAAAAGCGCGTAGTTCTGGAAAACGGTGTTCACGGCCCGGCGGTGGGGCGGCAGATCGGTGACGTCCGTGCCGCCGATGCGCAGACGGCCCGTGGAGGGTCGCTCGAAACCGGCCAGAAGGCGCAATACTGTGGTCTTGCCGCAACCCGAAGGGCCGAGAAAGGTCAGAAACTCGCCGTGATTGATGGTGAGGTGGATGTCCCGAAGGACCGGCTGGTCCCCGAACCGCTTGGAAACGTGCTCCAGTTCGATGCACGGAAGTGAGTTTTCCATCGCCCCTTGTCATATCCTCCGGTTTGGTGCTGCCGGGGCCGACGGAAAAAGGGGGGAACCGCCGACCGGCGTGGGGAACATGGAGTGAAACCGGGGGGATGTCAACGATTGGATAGCCGCCTGTGAGGCCGGTTTTTACGAGGCAAAAAAGTGGCGGTAAAAAAATCGGGCGCTTACCTGGGGCCGCACGGCCAGGAAAAACGCGTTTTACGGAAAAAAAAGTTGGTCCCTGGCGCGTTCAATCGGCCGCATGGCCGACACGGTTTGAGGCGGTGTGGAAAAATATCGGAGGCGGCCTAAAGAAGCATGGGGCGGGGGCCGATAGGATACTACGGGAAAAGTCTTTTCCTACCCATGAGAAAGGAACCACGAGCAACCCGCAAGGTGGGCGTCCATGACTCTGACCGGATTTACGCTGCCTCCGGAGATTTCACATAATCGAGCGATGGAGATCATCGCCGAATACATCTCCCTCGCCAACGAACAGCGCATCAAGTCCCAGATGCAGTTCGAGGACATGATGATGCGCCGTGAAATGCCCATCGAAATCGCGTTCAAGGCGGCCATCGTCAACAGAAAGGCATAACCCTTCCGGGCCGCTGTGCAGGCTGGCGCGCTGACCGGCCTACCGGTTGGCCGTATTGTCGCCCGAATCCTTGTCTCCGTCCGCCATGTCCGGCCGCTCACGGCGGCGCGCAGGGCCAGGGCCTCAGGTCCTGGGGCCGATCTTCGGACCGCTTAGGCAAAAAACCGCCACCACCGCCGCCAGGGCGAACATCACCGCCAGATAGCCCATGTCGCATCTCCTTTTCCGATGCAGGCATTCTAACAGGACCCGGATCGCCACGCCACCCCGGCCGCGCGGCAGGCCCGGGAGGCGGCGCAGTCCGTCGTCGTCGTCGCCCGCCTGCCTGGCGGATGACAATTCAGGGGAACTGCTGTATCCCTTGTAAAAATGGAGACGTGCGGTCTGGCCTGTCCAGATGTCCTGCGGCCGTCTTCGATGACCCGGACGCCCTGGCGTCCGGCCACACGGAAATGATGATGGCGAAACGAATCGTGATAACGGCGTTGTGTCTTTTGCTGGGATTGCCGGTCATGGCGGCGCGGGCCGCGCAGAATGTCGAGGCCGAGGTCCGGGCCGTGCTCAAGGAGCATCCGGAGATACTTCTCGAGGCCTTGGCCAAGGATAAGGGCGCTCTGCTCGGCATGCTGGAGGAGGCCGCCCGGGAGCGGCAACAGGCCGACGAGGCCAAGCGCATTGAAGAAGAGAAAAAAAATCCCCTCAAGCCGGTGCTCGAACCGGGACGCATGACCATGGGCAAGGCTGACGCCCCGGTCATCGTCGTGGAATATACGGATTTTTTCTGCCACTATTGCGCCGCCGGGGCCGCCACCATGAAGGAATTGGTGGCTAAACGGCCGGAGGTGAAGGTGGTGTTCAAGCATTTCGCCAACGCCCCCCTGTCGCGCACGGCGGCATTGACCTTCGAGGCCCTGGCCCTGCAGAAGCCTGAGTTGGCCATGGCCTTCCACGACGCCGTGTTCGCCAACCAGGAGAAGATGTCCGAGGGCGGGGAGGCCGCGCTTAGGGAGCTGGCCGTGTCGCTTGGGGCCGACGCCGCCCGCCTGGAGGCCGACATGAAGCGTCCTGAGCTGGACGAGCGGCTGAAAAAGGATGTGGAGGAGGCCCGGGCCTTCAAGTTCCGGGGCACCCCCACCTATGTGGTCGGCGGCGTGTCCGTGCGCGGCGCCGCTCCTCTCCCGGTTTTCGAGGAGGCCGTGGACAAGGCCTTGCAGCAGCCCAAACCAGGCGCTGCGGCTCCGGCCGCCCCGGCCGCCAAGGCCCCGGCCAAGGGCGGGGAGGCCAAGGACAAGAAGGATTGCACCGATTGCCGGGAGATCAAATAGCCTGGCGATCATTTCCGGATGATCCGGGCGTCGTGAATCTGGAAAGGCAAAGGCGCACCATGGCCACTCCCAGGCGCATCATCGAAGACAACATCCTGCAAGGCATACCCGTCGGCCTTGTGGTCATTGACCGCAACGGCCGGATCGCGGCCGTGAGTCCGGCGGCCGGGGGGATACTGGGCATCCCGGCGGACGACCTGATGGGCAAGCCCTGGCGCGACATGATTCCCGACGATCCGGCCAACCAGGAGTTCGGCCTCCTTCTGGCCCGGGCGGCCGAGGAGGGCAGGGACGCCAGCCAGCGCCTGACGGCGTATCGTGCCCCGGACGGCCGGGCCGTGAGCCTGATCCTGAGCCTGTCCTGCCTGCACCAGAAGGGGCGCATGGTCGGGGTGGTGTGCATCTTCGAGGACGTCACCGAGCTGCACCGGGCCAAGGAGCGCGAGACCCGCATCCTGCGGGAGAAAAACCGCCTGCAGCACGACATCATCGACAGCCTGGGCAATCTGGCCCTGTCCGTGGCCCATCAGATACGCAATCCCGCGACCGCCATCGGCGGCTTCTCGCGCAAACTGCGCGCCGTCATGCGGGAGCGCGACCTGTCCACGGAATATCCCGACATCATCTTCGCCGAGGCCCTGCGCCTGGAGGGCATCGTGGGCACGGTGGTCCGGCTGGCGTCCATCAAACGGCCAGCCCCGGTGTCCACCCCCCTGGCCCCTCTGGTGGAGCGGGTGGTGGCCGAAACCGGGCGCATGGCCGACAAGATCGGCCGTAAAGCGGCCTGGGACCTGCATATCGAGAACGGGGACTGTTTCATGGACCGGGGGCTGATCCATCAGGCCCTGGCTGAGATACTGCGCAACGCCGTGGAGTTTTCCGGCCCAAAGGGGGTCAACGTGCGTGTGTCGGCCCGCCTGGAAGGCGACGCCTGGCGGATATCCGTGGCGGACGACGGTCCCGGCGTCGCGGCGAGCAGCCTGCCCTTCGTGTTCGATCCGTTTTTCACCACCAAGGCCCGGGGGGCGGGGATCGGGCTGACCATGGCCAGAAAGATCGTCATGGAGCACGGCGGCGAACTGTCGGTGCACAGCGCCGGGGGCGCCGGGACCACGGTCAGCCTGCGTCTGCCCCTGCACCTTGGTGAGGAGGCGGGCCGCGAGGCGGAGCAGCCCGGGGAGGGCGGCATGCTTTTTGGCGAGGGCCTGGACGCCTGTCTGCTCACGGCCAAGGCCCGGGAGGCCGGGGTGAACATCGTGGGCCTGTCCGCCGTGGACGCGGTGCGCGAGATTCAGATGGCCGAGGGCTTCGAGTCGTGTTTCGGGCGGGGCCGTTTCGACATCTGCGGCCAGGATGCGTGCTACTTCCGGGCCGACTGCCTCAAGCTGCGGCGTGTGGAGACCCCGTGCCGCATCACCTATGCCGGGCGTCCCAGCCTGACGGAGCAGGAGCTTGAGGCGGGGTACGCCCTGCGGTCCATGGACGGGAAACCCTGATGACGGCCTGGGGCGCGGCATGCGTCACGGTCTTCGCGCTGCTGGCGGGCCTTGTCGCCACGTCGGACCCGGCCAGGGCCCAGACGCTTTACGGCTACGAGGACGGGCTGGGCATGCTGCACGCCAGCACCCGGCGCGTGGACGGCCGCTACAGGGAGTTGTGCGCCCTGGCCCCGGGTCAAAAAAGGCCGGACCACGCCGCCCTGGTGGCGGCGCTGCGCGAAAAGGACGCCATCGACCAGACCATTCCCAAAGGCATGGGCGAGTTGGTCGCCGGGCTTGATGTGCGTGGCGAGGCGGTGTTGCGGGCGGCTGAGGGATATCTCGGGGCGCCGTACCTGTTTGGCGGCGACACCCCGGTCGGCATCGACTGCTCGGGCCTGACCCGGGCCGTGTACCTGCGCCTGGGGGCCTGCCTGCCGCGCCACAGCGCCCATCAGGCGGCCATGGGCGTGGCCGTGGAGCGGGACATGCTGGCCCCCGGGGACCTGCTTTTTTTCTCTACGGACCGCGAGGCGGGCATCAACCACGTGGGCATTTTTTTGGGCGGCGGGCAGATGTTGCATTCCTCGTCCCGGGCCGCCGGGGTCCGGGTGGAGCGCATGGACGGCGGGGACTACGCCCGGTGGTACGTGACCGCCCGGCGCATCGCGGCACCGGCCGACGCCAAGGCCAAGGCCGCGTCACAGGCCGCATCCGGGGCCGGTGAACGACGCGTCACCACGGCTGATGCCGTCAACCCCACGAGCGCCAACCTCTAACACGTCCCAAACGGCATGAAAAAATCCCCTCCCGCCAGTCTTTTCGCCATGTTCCACACATCCGGGGCGCCGTGTGCGCCTTTGGCCGATTTTCCCCCCTCACTGCGCCGGAGGCAGTGGTGAGCGGGGCCGCCGCAGCGGATACGATCGTCGTCGACGCCGCACGGTGCGTGGGCTGCGGGCTGTGCGTGGGCGCTTGCCCCACCAAGACCATGGCCCTGGACGGGAAAAAGGCCGTGGTCACGGCCGGGGCCTGTCTGACCTGCGGCCATTGCCAGGCAGTGTGCCCCGAGGGAGCGGTCCGGGTGGCGGGGCTTGACCCGTTTTGCGCCGATTTTGCCACCTTCGAGACCCGGACGGACTGGCTGGCCCCGGGACAGGCCGATGCGGGCGAGTTGGTGCGGCTTATGCGCTCGCGCCGCTCCGTGCGCAGCTATCTGGCGCGGCCCGTGCCCCGCGAGGCGCTGCTCGATCTGGTGCGGGCGGGGATCAGCGCCCCCTCCGGGCACAACAGCCAGAAATGGGCCTTTACGATCCTCCCGGATCGCCCCGCCGTGGCCTTTTTGGCCCAGGCCCTGGCCGGATTTTTCCGCACGCTCAACAAGATGGCGGCCAACCCCCTGATCCGGCTGGCCATGCGCCTCGTCAGGCGGCCTGAACTCGGGGACTATTACCGCGAGCATTACGCCTCGGTGCAAAGGGCCCTGGACCTGTGGGAGCGCGACGGCACGGACCTGCTTTTTCACGGCGCCCCGGCGGCCATCGTGGTCTCCTCGCGCCCCGGGGCCAGTTGCCCGGCCGAGGACGCCCTGCTGGCCAGCCAGAACATGCTGCTTGCGGCCCATGCCATGGGCCTTGGCGCGTGTATGATCGGCTACGCCGTGGCGGCCATGCAAAACGACAAAAAGATCCAGCCAAGGCTGGGGATCGGCCGGGATGAGACGGTTTACGCGGTCATCGCCCTGGGCTACTCCTCGGAAAAATACCAGCGCGTAACCGGTCGGTTGCGCCCGCCGATTCGTTTTTTTCATGCCCCGCAGGGGACGGCGGGGACGGCCTCTCCTGGGCCGGACCAGGATACCGTGCAATCGGGGGAGATATGAAACGGGCGTGGGGTCTGTGTGTCGTGGCCGTTTTTTTCGTCGTGCTCCTTGCGTCCACGGCTGGCGGGCAGAATCCGCCGCCGCAGGCCCCGGAGAGCGGGCCTGACGGGGGGAGCGGACAGGCCATGGCGGCCGTCGCCGCGCCTGCGCGTCTGGAGGCCGTAAGGCTGCAGGGCCTGTGCCTGCTTGCCGCCCCGGACTCCCGGGCCGCCACCGCCCGTGTGCTGCGGGCGGGCGAGGTGGTGCGGGTCGTCGCGACACAGGGCGCGTGGGTCCAGATCGAGGCCCGGGGCGGGGTGACGGGCTTTGTGCAGGCCGGCTACCTCACCGGGGCGTCGGGGGATGTCCCGGCCCTGTACCGGGACAAGATGGCGGAGGTGGCGCGCCGCCCTGGACCCGGAGACGCCCCGGGGACGCTCATTGAGATCAAGGCCGGGCCGCAGGCTGCGTCCCAGGCCGCTCCCCCACCCCAGTCCGTCCCGGCCGCAGACGGCGCCGTCTCAGGCGAACCTGCGGGATGCGGGGCCATGGCCCCGTCGCCTGCGGCGCCGACAGCCTCGGGCGGGTCTGCCATGTCCGACACGCCTGCCGCTCCGATCGCAAACGGGCCGAATACGCCTGACTATCCCGCGCCGACCCATGATCCGCAGGGCATCGACAGTCTGGTGGCCCATGTTTTACAGGAGTTGCGAAAACCCGCCCAGTCCGAGCCGTCGGACCGGCGCGAAGCCGCCGCACGGGAATATCATGAACGCACGAGCCGGTATGCCGTCGAGGTCTACCTGGACGCCTGCAAACTTGTCCTTTTCGAGAAACAGGCCGACGGAAACAGACATCCGACCCGGTCCTACGCCGTAGCCACCCCGGCCGGGGACGTGGAGCCCCCGACCGGTTGGGGGGTCATCACCCAGATTGAATTCGAGCCCTGGTGGCGGCCTACGGAAAATATGAAACGCCGGGCCAAGCAGAAGGGGCGTACCCTGCCCGACGTCATGCCCCCCGGGGCGAAAAATCCCATGGGTCCGTTTAAAATGCATCTGTCTCACGGATTCGCCTTTCGCATTCACGGCAACAATGATCCCAAGTCCATCGGCAGACGGGTAACCAACGGGTGCATCCGCATGCGCAACGACGAAGGCTTGGAACTGGCCAGAATCCTGGACGTGGGCACGGAGGTCGTCATTTACGAACACGCTCCGCCCAAGGTGGGGCAGGGCGCCGAGGCGATGGCCGCAAGACCGTAAGCGGTTGTGTGGGCCATCCTGGCGCGACCCCGCGTCCTGTCGCCGGTCACCCCGTTGACGGCGCGCAACCGGCATGGAGGATACCATGAAACGGGTTTATTGGTTCTGCTTCCTGGCTCTTTTTCTGGCGGGATGTTCCGGGCGGGCGGCCTTTGAAAATGAGATTCTGGGCGCCCCGCCCGAGTCGCCGCCGCCGCCCACGGCTGCGGGGCCAAACGTCTATCGGCAGCCCGATGGCCGCAATCTGGGCGCCTCCCAGGAACCTGCCCCGGCCGCCTCCACGACCTCGCCCCGGCCCAGCGTCTCCACCACAACCGGGGACGCCGCGCCCGCCCACACGCCCACGCCGTACCAAAGCGCGCCGTATCAGGGCGCGCCCACGTATCAGGCCCAGACCGCGCCTGCCGCCCCAGCGGCCCAGACCCAGTCTCCGTATGCCCCGGCGCAGACCCAGGCGCAGACCCAAATGCAGCCCCAGACCCAGGCCCAGGCCGGGCAGGGCGCCCCTCTGAACTTTCTGGTCGGCACCTTCGCCCACGAGACCAACGCCGTGAGCCTGCGGGACATGCTTGTGGCCCGGGGGCATCAGAGTTCCGTGGACCAGGGTCAGACCTCCCAGGGCAAGGTCTTCTACCGGGTTTACGCCCGGATGTCGGGCTCCGAGGCCGAGGCCAGGGCCGCCCTGTCCGCCCTGGGCGTGTCCGAACCGACCCTGGTCGCCGAGGACGGACGGCGCATCACCCAGAAGTCCCCGGCCAAGGCTGTAGCTCCGGCCGCCATCCAGGCCCCGGCCGCCATCCAGGCCCCGGCCGCTGCGGCCCAGGCGCCCGCTGCTGCGGCCCAGGCTCCGGCCGTTGCGGCCCAGGCGCCCGCCGCCGCCGGGGCCGCGTCGTCGACCATCTCCGGCCCCACGGGCAAGTGCCAGGTGGACGCCGCGCGCATCTCCACCACAGGGGGCGGCCGGGCCGACGCCGGCGAGCCGCTTATGGCCCAGAAGGCCGCCGCCCAGAACGCCAAGCGCAACCTGCTTCTGTGCATCGACGCCTACAAGCGCAAGGCCGAGAAGATTTCGAATTCGATCAAGATGGAGGGATATCTGCCGGACACCCTGGTCAGCTACACCTCTCCGGCCTACCTGCCCGACGGATCGGTGGAGGTCGGGGCGTCCATCGCTGTGGGCGATGTGGACGCCGTGGCCTTCACCCGGCTGGAATAGGCCGTTTCGGCCTGCGCGATGGGGGGGATGATGCGGACGGGTCAGTCCAAGACGACCATGTCCAACTGTTTGACGCCGAAGGCCTCGGCCCGGTTGCGGCTGCGCAAACACAGGTCCACCCGGTTTTCCCAGCGGGGATGCATGAGGTCCTCGGCCACCAGATAGCCCACGCCCTGGACATAGACCCGGCTGCCCAGAAGATGTTTGAGGTCGTGGGACACGGCCAGGGTCTTGCCGGGGCGCACCCGGCGGCCCATGGCCCCGATCCAGGGGTCGCCCCAGGTCTGGTCCGGAGTCGGGCTGTAGGCCGTGACCGTGACCGTAAACAGGCGCGGCTCTGCAGAGGGGGCGAACAGGGCCTCGGCCCGGCGGGCGTCGCTTTCCCGCATGGTCAGGACCATGGCCGCCCGGGCGGCCATATCGTGTGCGTCCCGGGTGCTGGCCGCCTGGACGGCAAGAATCGTCACCAGGATAAAAAGCGATATCGTGGCCAGGGTCACGGCCCGGGAAGGGACGTGCGCAGCCGGGTCGCCACGGCCCTGGGCCGCTGCTGGGGAAGAGTGCGAAGGAAGATTCGTCTGCAACACCTTGTCATGCTCCGGTCGAACGTTTAAGACAGCCAGCGCCCCGCATGCCGCGCGGCGAGAGGGTTGAAGGACCGTTATGCGCATCACGAAGCCCAACAAGAAAAAGAAAAAGCTCGGCCCGATAGGCATATTGCTTCTGGTCGTGCTGGTGGTCGCACCGCTTGGCGCGGCGGGTCTTGGTGCGCTGTATCTCATGGAGGACATGGAGAAGCCCACGGTGGCGCTGTATCCCCTCATTGACGCAGTTTCGCTTAAAAAGGAGTTCACCGTCAAGGCCGAGGACAAGGGCTCGGGCATCAAATCCATCATGGTCACGGCCGGGCAGGGCCTGAAAAAATATACCGTGCTGCGCAAGTCCTACGATGCACTGCAAAAATCAATCCTTGAGACATTTTCCCTGGAGAAGGCCGAACTGCGCGGCGGCGAGTTCGATTTGCAGGTGGTGGTCGCCGACGGCTCGTTTTTTAATTTCGGGGCTGGAAACGCCGTCCACATCGACCGCCGCATGACCTTGGACATGGCCCCGCCCAACGTGCGGCCTTTGACCCCCACCCACTACATGCGCCAGGGCGGGGTCGGCCTGGTCATCTACACCGTGTCCAAAGAGCCCGAACGCAGCGGGGTCATGGTGGGCGACCGCTTCTTCCCCGGATTCAAGCAGGACTCGGGTTCCTACGTCTGCCTTTTCGCCTATCCCCGCGACATGGAGGCCGAGGACTTCAAGCCCAGGCTGTATGCCGAGGATCGGGCCGGGAACGAGCGCACCGGGTTTTTTGTGAACATGGCCATCAAGCGCCGTTTCAAAGAAGAACGGGTTGAGCTGACCGACGAGTTTTTTGCCGCGAAACTGCCCCCCTTCGCCGCCCTGTACCCCGAGGCCCGCGATCCCGTTGCCCTTTTTCGCAAGGTCAACGAAGACCTGCGCCGCAAGGACGAGGCCTTCTTGCGCGACCTCGGCCGCAAGACCGCACCACGGCCCCTGTGGAACGGGGCCTTCATCTACCTGCCCGGCTCCTCGGTGCAGGGCTCTTTCGGGGCCGAGCGCGCCTACTCGTATAAGGGCGAGCAGATCGACCGGCAGTACCACCTGGGCATCGATCTGGCCTCAACGCCCAAGGCCGCCGTGCCCGCCGCCAACGACGGCGTGGTCATTTTTGTCGGGAATCTGGGCATCTACGGCCAGACCGTGGTCATCGACCACGGCCTGGGCCTGCAGTCCCTGTACGGACATCTGAGCCAGATCGACGTCAAAGAGGGCGAGTCCGTGACCAAGGGGCGCATCATCGGCCGCACCGGCGCCACGGGCATGGCCTTCGGCGATCACCTGCATTTCGGCATGGTCCTCTCCGGACTCGAGGTCATCCCCATCGAATGGTGGGACGCCAAGTGGCTGGAGGACAACGTGACCCAGAAGCTGCGTCGCTTCGGCGGCGAGATTCCGCAATAACCCGGCCTGACGGGCTGTCCGCGCCTGCGGCCCGCGAACGCAAGAACTCCCCGGGAAAGACGAAACCGTCATGCGCATCCGCAACGTCATCGTCCTGGCCGTCGTGGCGATTATCCTGCTCGTTATGGGGATCATGTACCATGTGCGCTACGGCCGTCACGATACGTTCATGAGCAATTTCATGTCCTGGAAGCATGACCAGAGGAAAGCGGGGGGCGAGATCGGCGAGGGCAGGGCACGTCAGCGCGAACCCCTTCCCGGCGGGTACGCGGACAAGGCTGCGCCGGGCGTGGCCCTCCTTCTGGAGACCCCGGAATACCGCAAGGCGCCCCTGGAGATACGGCGCATGAAGCTTTTGGAGTTTTTCACCCTCAAGGTGGCCGACGCCGATTTCATGCTCCTCTCCGATGCCGACAAAAAACGCGTCCTGGACGTCTTTCTCGAACGCTACCTCGTACCATGACCCGGGCCGCCCGTTGCCCCGGCGCTTTTCCCCCAAGCTGCAACGACCTGAAAATTCCCGCGATTGACAAGGATGGGCATCTTTTTTAAGCCCCGGTATTTTCCCGTCCACCTTCCACCGCAACATCCCCTGGAGACGCTCCCATGCAGAAAACCGTCTATTACATCGAGGGCGACGGCATCGGCCCCGAGGTCTGGAAGGCCGCCCGCCCGGTCATAAACGCCGCCGCCAAGGCCGCCTACGGCGAAGACCGCAGGCTCGTCTGGACCGAGCTTTTGGCCGGTGAGAAGGCCTTCAAGGAGACCGGCGAATACATGCCCCAGGCCACCCTGGACGCCCTCTCGAAGGCCGAACTGGCCATGAAGGGCCCCCTTGGCACCCCCGTGGGCGGCGGCATCCGCAGCCTCAACGTGACCCTGCGTCAGGTCCTCGATCTCTACGCCTGCATCCGGCCCATCCGTCACTTCGGCGGCATCGAGTCGCCGGTCAAACACCCCGAGAAGGTGGACATGATCATCTTCCGGGAGAACACCGAGGACGTCTACGCCGGGATTGAATACGCCGCCGGGACCCCGCAGGCCAAAAAGCTCCTGGAATTTCTGCGCGACGAGTTGGGGGCAAAGGTGGACACGGCCGCCGGCGTGGGCATCAAGCCCATGACCGAACCCGGCTGCAAACGCCTGGTGCGCAAGGCCATCCGCCACGCCGTGGACCACGGCCGCGACAGCGTCACCCTGGTGCACAAGGGCAACATCATGAAGTTCACCGAAGGCGCCTTCCGGGCCTGGGGCTACGAAGTCGCCAAGGCCGAATTCGGCGACGTGACAATGACCGAGGACGAGGCCGCCGCAGGCGGCGGCAAGCCCATCGTGATAAAGGACCGCATCGCCGACAACATGTTCCAGGTGGCGCTCATGGAGCCCGAGAAATACAGCGTCATCGCCACCACCAACCTAAACGGCGACTACATCTCCGACGCCCTGGCCGCGCAGGTCGGAGGCCTTGGATTGGCCCCGGGCGTGAACATGAGCGACGATCTGGCCTTTTTCGAGGCCACCCACGGCACCGCGCCGCGCATCGCCGGAAAGGACATGGCCAACCCGGGCAGCCTCATCCTGTGCGGGGCCATGCTCTTTGAGCACCTCGGCTGGAACGAGGCCGCCGATAAGATATATCAGGCGGTGAACAAGGTCCTGGCCTCCAAACAGGTGACGGTCGATCTGGCCGGACAGATGCCCGGCGCGACCACCGTGGGCTGCGCCCGGTTCGGCGAGCTTTTGGGGGAGAATATGTAGGAGGTGCAGGCCTCCGGCGGCCAGGGGGGAAACCTTTTGAAAAAGGTTTCCCCCCTGGACCCCCCTTCGAAAACTTTGGCGCGCTTCGCGGGGAGGGATGGGCAAGGGAGACGGGCAAGGCCGTATCGCACGGCGCCCGCCGCCCCTGTCCGGATCCGGATAAAGGGGATGCGGCATGGTCATCGTCGGCGTGGATACCGGAGGGACGTTTACCGACGTGATCGTCCATGCCGGAGAGGGGACGAACGCCCGGTTCGTGGCCGTCAAGGTCCCGTCCACCCCGGACGATCCGGCCCGGGCGATATTGACGGGCCTGGTAAGACTGAAGCGCATGGGACTGCCGGTCCCGGACCAGGTGGTGCACGGCTCAACCGTGGCCACCAACGCCATCCTGGAGAGAAAAGGCGTTACGACCGCCCTCATCACCACCGCCGGTTTCCGGGACGTGCTGGCCATCGGCCGCCAGAACCGGGCCGATCTCTACGATCCCTTCTTTCGTCGCCCCCCCTGCATCGTACCCGATGCGTTCAGGTTCGAGGTTCCGGGCAGAATCCTGGCCGACGGCTCGCGGCGGGAGGCGCTTACCCCGGAGGCGGCCCGGGACGTGGCCGGGCGGGTGGCCGCCTCGGGCGCTGCGTCCGTGGCCGTGTGTCTGCTTTTTTCCTTTCTCGATCCTGCGGACGAGGCGCTTTTGGGCCGGGAGCTTGAAAAAAAGGGACTGGCCGTGTCCCTGTCGCATGAGGTCATGCGCGAGTTTCGCGAGTTCGAACGGACCTCGACCACCGCCGTCAACGCCTACGTCTCGCCCCTCATGGCCCGCTACCTGAGTCGCCTGGAGGATGGCCTGGAGGCTGGGACAGGGCTTCGCGTCATGCAGTCCAGCGGCGGCGTCATCACCGCCAAAACCGCCAGCCGCCAATCCGTGCGCACCATCCTGTCCGGCCCGGCCGGGGGTGTGGCCGCCGCCGTGGCCCTGGCCAAAGAGACGGGCCGCCACCGGCTCATCACCTTCGACATGGGCGGCACCTCCACCGACGTGGCGCTTTTCGACGGCGCGCCGGTCATGACCACCGAAACCGTGGTCTCGGGCTACCCGGTGACCATCCCCATGATCGACATCCACACCGTAGGCGCGGGAGGCGGGTCGCTGGCGGACTTCGACGCCGCCGGAGCCCTGACTGTCGGGCCGCACAGCGCCGGGGCCGACCCGGGACCGGCATGCTACGGCCGGGGAGACGGCCTGACCGTCACCGACGCCAATCTGGTCCTGGGCCGCATCGTGCCCGAACGCTTTCTCGGCGGTGCCATGCCGCTTCACGCCGGGCGGGCGCGGCGGCTCATGGAGGACATGGCGGCCGGTCGGGGCATGACCGCAACGGAGCTGGCCGAGGGCGTCGTGGCCGTGGCCGAGGCGGCCATGGAACGGGCCATCCGGGTCATATCGGTTGAGCGCGGGCATGATCCGGCGGAATTTTCGCTTTTGTGCTTCGGCGGGGCCGGGGGGCTGCATGCCGTGTCCCTGGCCCGGTCCCTGGGCATGAGTCGGGTGATCGCGCCGCCGCATCCCGGGCTTTTTTCGGCCCTGGGCATGCTTATGGCCGACGTCTCCCGGGACTACTCGGTCACGGTCATGCGCGAGGCCGCGCCAAAGGCCTGCGGCGACCTGGAGGCCATGTTCGCGGACATGGAGGCCGACGCCCGGCGCGATCTGGCAGCCGAGGGCGCTGCGGCGGGCGACGTGCGGCATGCCCGGTTCGTGGACATGCGCTACCGGGGGCAGTCCTTCGAACTGACCGTGCCGTTTGGCCCGGACCTGGTCGCGGCCTTCCACGCCCTGCACGACAAGACCTACGGCTACGAGACCCCGGGCCGGCCCGTGCAACTGGTCACCCTGCGGCTTCGGACCACGGCGCGCACGGCCAAGCCCCGCCTGCCGCGCGACGAGACATGTCCCGGCCGGGGCGAAAGGCCGCCAAGCGAGGGTCGGCGGCCGCTTGTGCATCAGGGCCGGGAGCTTGCCGCCGCCCTGTACCTCCGGGACCGGCTGGCGCCCGGGCATGAGGCGGCCGGACCAGCGGTCATCGTCGAGGATTCCGCCACCACGTTTTTGCCGCCCGGGGCCGTGGCCCGGGTGGACGCCCTGGGATGTCTGGTCATCGAGGTGGGGGAATAGACCATGTCCGACGCGCGCGACCAGCTTGTGCTCGACGTGTTTCGCAACCGCTTCTCCGCCGTGGCCGAGGAGATGGGCGTGACGCTCATGCGCACGGCCTATTCCCCCAACATCAAGGAGCGCCGCGACTATTCCTGCGCCGTGTTCGACGCCGCCGGGGACATGGCGGCCCAGGCCGCGCACATCCCCGTACACCTGGGGGCCATGCCGCTGTCGGTCAAGGCGGTCCTGGCCGAAAAGACGTTCGCCCCGGGCGACATGGTCATGGTCAACGACCCCTTCCGGGGCGGCACGCATCTGCCGGACATAACGCTTGTGGCCCCGGTCTTCGCGGACGGCGAAAGGCCGGTCTTTTACGTCGCCAACCGGGCGCACCACAGCGACGTGGGCGGCATGGCCGCCGGGTCCATGCCGCTTTCCACCTCGCTTTTCCAGGAGGGCATGGTCATCCCGCCGCTGACCGTGGTCCGGGACGGGGCGATCAATCGCGAGGTCATGGATTTTTTCCTGGCCAACGTGCGCACGCCGGTTGAGCGCGAGGGCGATTTCGCGGCCCAGATCATGGCCAACCTGACCGGCGCGAGGCGGCTTTCGGAGATGATCGGAAAATTCGGCCGCGAGAGGACGGCGCATCAGGCGGCGCGGCTCATGGATCATGCCGAGACCATGGCCCGGGCGGCCATCCGGGCTGTGCCGGACGGGGTCTACGAGGCCGAGGACCTGCTCGACGACGACGGTGCGGGCCATGCCGACATCGCCGTGCGCCTGCGGCTGACCGTGCGCGGCGACACGATGGAGTTCGATTTTTCCCAGTCCGCGCCGCAGGCCGCCGGGTGCGTCAACGCCACCCGGGCCATTGTCGCTTCCGCCGTGCTCTACGCCGTGCGGTGCCTCGTGGCCCGGGACGTGGCGGTCAACGCCGGGCTTTCCCGGCCCATCAGCATCGTCACCCGGCCGGGCAGCGTGGTGGATGCGCGGTTTCCGGCGGCCGTGGCCGGGGGCAACGTGGAGACCTCGCAGCGCCTGGTGGACGTTATTTTTCTGGCCCTGAGCCAGGCGCTGCCGGGCAAGGTTCCGGCGGCCTCCCAGGGCACCATGAATAACGTGGCCATGGGGGGCGTCGATGCCCGAACAGGCGGGCCGTTCGCGTACTACGAGACCCTGGCCGGGGGCATGGGGGCGGGCGCGGCCGGGCCGGGGGAGAGCGCGGTGCACAGCCACATGACCAATACGCTCAATACGCCGGTGGAGGCGCTGGAATACGCCTATCCGCTGGTGGTGCGGGAGTATGGGCTGCGCCGGGGCTCGGGCGGGGAAGGGGCGCATCGCGGCGGCGACGGGCTTGTGCGCGAGGTGGAGTTTTTGGGGCCGACCGAGGTGACGGTCTTGTCGGATCGGCGGATGCATCCGCCGTATGGCTTATCCGGCGGCGCGCCCGGGGCTGCGGGGCGAAACGTGTTGATTGCGGACGGCGAGGCGCGGAAATTGCCCGGCAAGTGTCATTTCACGGCCGGGAAGGGCGACAGGCTGCGGGTGGAGACGCCCGGCGGCGGGGGGTATGGGGAGGAAGGGTGATGCCTCCGGCGGCCAGGGGGTCCCGGGGGAAATGATTTCCCCCGGGCGGGGTTCGGGGCGGCAGCCCCGATGTCCTAAAAAATCACGCCCCACAACATCTTCGTCGCCGTGGCGATGAGAAACACGGCAAATATCTTCTTAAGCGTCGGCACCGGCAACTTATGCGCCAGCTTGGCCCCAAACGGCGCGGTCAGCATGCTGAAAACCGCAATCCCAATCAGCGCCGGAACCGAGACATACCCAATCGACGGCGAGGGCAGCCCCGCCACGGACCAGCCGTTGACCACATACCCCACGGTCCCGGCCACGGCGATGGGAAACCCGATGGCCGCCGAGGTGCCGATGGCGTGATGCATGGGCAGGTTGCACCAGGTCATAAACGGCACCGACAGTGTGCCGCCGCCGATACCCACCAGACTTGATATCACGCCGATGAACCCGCCCATGCCGAGCATGCCGACCGTGCCGGGCAGGGTGCGCGTGGGCTTGGGCTTGAAGTTGAGAAGCATCTGGATGGCGACATAATACAGGAAGCAGCAGAAAAAGGCGGTCAGGAACGTGCCCGACAGGGCGGCCGCCAGATACGTGCCGCCGAAGGTGCCGATGAGGATGCCCGGGGTGATGGCCTTGACGATGTCCCAATGCACCGCGCCCCGGCGATGATGCGCCCGGAAGCTCGAAATCGAGGTGAACATGATGCTGGCCAGCGACGTGCCAAGCGCCATCTTCATGACGAATTCGGGCGGGAATCCCTGGGCGGTGAACAGAAACACCAAAACCGGCACCACCACGATGCCGCCGCCGACGCCGAGAAGTCCGGCGATGACGCCCGCCGCTGCGCCGAAAAGGGGATAGAGAATCCAGGACTCCATGTGAAACGTCCTTTTCCCGTCGCACGCGCGGCGAGGGTCTGCGGCGCCCGGCCCCATGCCGGTGAAGCCGGACAGGGGGTGGGGTAAGATGTTTCCCGAAATGCGTCAACCGGCTGGTTTGTCCGGGTTTGTCGAAGGGCGCAGACGGCGCGCGTGAAATGAATAGAAAAAAATCATAAAATATTTCAGCATGATTGAATCGGATTGCGCGCGTGGGTCTTCCCTTTTCGCAAAACCTCCCTTATTATCCTTCATTTGCATTCTTGGGAACGTCTCAAACGTCGGCCGGACACCGGCCGCGGCTTCTTTGCACGCCAACCGCCGGGCGGGGCGAGTCCCTGCTCCGGACGGAAACATCAGGAGGATCGTCTTGGAATATAACGTCATCGTCATTTCCCCCGTGAAGACCAAGGTCGAGGTCAAGGTCCCGGCCGAGGAGGCCAACGCCGCCTTGGCCGCCACCGTGGCCCTGTACCGCCATAAGGCCGATTTCAAGGGATTTCGCAAAGGCAAGGCGCCGTCCTCTGTGGTCGAGTCGCGTTTCCGCAAGGAGATCGTGGGCGAGGCCACTAACGAGCTTTTGAACGTGCACATCAACGAGATCATGGGCGAGCTCGGCAAGTCGCCGCTGTCGCGCATCGACGTGGACACGGTGGAACTGGTCAAGGACCAGCCCCTGGACTACGCCTTCGAGTTCGAGCACGCCCCGGCCTTCGACCTGCCCGTCTATGCGGGCCTGGACGTGGAGGAAGAGGAGGCCGTGGTGGCCGAGAAGGATGTGGAGGCGGTCATCGATCGCATCCGGGGCAATCTGGCCGAGTTGACGCCGTTGGCCGAGAGCCGTCCGGCCAAGGACGGCGAGGTGGTGTCGGTGAGCTTTTCGGTCTCCGAGGACGGCGTGCCCGTTCCCGGGGTCAAGGCCGAAAACTTCCAGCTCACCCTGGGCGAGGGACAGGCCCTGGCCGGTTTCGAGGAGCTGGTGAAGACCGTTCCGGCCGGAAGCGAGGGCGAGGGCGAGATGACCTTTCCGGCCGACTTCATCAATTCCACCCTGGCGGGCAAGACCGTGACCATGAAGGTCGCCGTGCACGTCATCAAGGAAAAGAAGCTGCCGCCGCTTGACGACGAAATGGCCAAAAAAGCCGGGAATTTCGAGACGGTGGAGCGCATGCGCGAGGCCATCACCATGTCCTACAAGAAGTCGCGCCAGGACCTGCACAAGGCGGCGGCCCAGAAAAAGCTCCTGGACGGCATTTTGGAGAAACTGGACTTCCCGTTGCCCGAGGCCCTGGTCGAGACCCATCTGGGACAGCTCATCGACGACTTCGTGGAGCGCCTGGAACGGCGCGGCAAGAGTCTGGAGTCCACGGGCAAGACCCTGGAGGGCATGCGCACGGAATTTCGGGATCAGGCCGAGAGCATCGCCCGCACCCAGATCTTCCTCATGAACGTGGCCCAGGCCGAAGGGCTTGATGTGGATCCCCGGGAAATGGACATGTATTTCAACCAGCTTTCCCAGAAGACCGGCCAGGACGTGCTGACGCTCAAGCAGTATTATGAGCAGAACAACATGGTCATCCCGGTGCGGGACAAGCTTTTGGCGGACAAGGCCGTGGAGTTGATCTACAGCAAGGCCAACGTCAAAAAAACGCCCCAGATCGACGCCGCCCCGGCGGCCGCCGAGGAACCTGCGGCGGAATCCGGGGAATAAGAACCCGTTGGCCTGGTAGCGGATCAGGCCCGATTCTTGCTAGAAATTGTGGAAGTCATGGCGTCCGGCACGGATGTCGGCTTGTGTTTCACGATCACGAAGGATACATGAAGAGCATGTCCACCATACCTATAGTCATTGAGACCACCGGTCGCACCGAACGGGCCTACGACATCTATTCCCGTCTTTTGCGGGACCGGATCATCCTCCTGGGCAGCGCCATCGACGACCACGTGGCCAACCTGGTGTGCGCCCAGCTGCTTTTTCTGGAGTCCGAGGACCCGGAAAAACCCATCAACCTCTACATCAACTCCCCCGGCGGCTCCGTGACCGCCGGCATGGCCATCTACGACACCATGCAGTATGTGCTGCCGCCGGTGTCCACCCTGTGCATGGGACAGGCGGCCAGCATGGGGGCGTTTTTATTGTGCGCCGGGGCCCCGGGCCTGCGCTACGCCCTGCCCAACAGCCGCATCCTCATCCATCAGCCCATGGGCGGCTTCCAGGGCCAGGCCACCGACATCGACATCCATGCCCGCGAGATCATCCGCATGCGCGAGCATTTAAACTCCCTCATGGCCCGGCATACCGGGATGAACATCGAAAAGGTCCAGGCCGACACCGAGCGCGATTATTTCATGAGCGCCGAAGAGGCCCGGGTCTATGGCCTGATTGACAAGGTCCTGACCTCGCGTGAACCGCTGCCGGAGAAGGCCGGGGAGTGATTCCCCGCCCTGCGGCCCAGGCCGCGCCGAACGGAAATGCCGGAATCCCGGAGGTGGCTGGCGCCTCCGGGAACCAAAACGGGTAACCGACTATGACAAAAAAGAAAAACTCCTTGTCGAATGAGTTGTCCTGCTCCTTTTGCGGCAAAAGTCAGGACGAGGTGCAGCGGCTCATCGCCGGTCCCGACGTCTACATCTGCGACGAGTGCGTCTCGCTGTGCAACGAGATCATCGCCCAGGAGTCGCTCACCGAGGAGACCGAGGCCGGTAAGCTTCTGGCCCCGTGCGAGATCAAGCGGCTTTTGGACGAATACGTCATTGGCCAGGAGCAGGCCAAAAAGATTCTGGCCGTGGCCGTGCACAACCATTACAAACGCGTGTTCCACGCCGCCAAGCACCCCGACGACGTGGAGATCGACAAGAGCAACATCCTGCTCATCGGCCCCACGGGCTCGGGCAAGACCCTTTTGGCCCAGACCCTGGCCCGCGTCTTGAACGTGCCGTTCGCCATCGCCGACGCCACCACGCTGACCGAGGCCGGGTACGTGGGCGAGGACGTGGAGAACATCCTCGTCCAGCTTTTGCAAAACGCCGACTACGATATCGAGTCGGCCTCCAGGGGCATCATCTACATCGACGAGATCGACAAGATCGCCCGCAAAGGCGACAGCCCCTCCATCACCCGCGACGTGTCCGGCGAGGGCGTGCAGCAGGCGCTTTTAAAAATCATCGAGGGCACCGAGGCCAACATCCCCCCCAAGGGCGGCCGCAAGCACCCGCAGCAGGAGTTTATCCGCTTAAACACCTCGAACATCCTGTTCGTGGTGGGCGGGGCGTTTATCGGCCTGGAGAAGATCATAGGCCAGCGGCTGCGCGGCACCAGCATCGGCTTTGGGGCCAAGGTCGAGGCCAAGCGCGAGGACGAACTGTCCGTGGTGCTGTCCCAGGCCCATCCCGCCGACCTCATCAAGTTCGGGCTCATCCCCGAATTCGTGGGCCGCGTTCCCATCATCACCAGCCTGACCGAGCTTGTCCGTAATGATCTGGTGCGCATCCTCACCGAGCCGAAAAACGCCCTGGTGCGGCAGTACCAGAAGCTTTTCGAGCTGGACAAGGTGCGTCTGCGCTTCACCAAAAACGCCCTGGACGCCATTGCGGAAAAGGCCATCGAGCGCAAGACTGGCGCCCGGGGGCTGCGCAACGTCATGGAAAACATCATGCTGGACATCATGTACAGACTGCCGTCCCTAACCGGCGTCAAAGAGTGCGTGGTGAACAAGGCCGTGGTGGAAAAAGGCCTGGAGCCCCTGCTGTTTTATCACCAGGAAGTCAAAAGCGCCTGATCCGCCGCACACCCCGCCATGGGCGGCGCGCGCCCGTGACGCGGCAGCCGTTTGACAACGGGTTTTTCGCCCTTAGCTTTGACCATCCGTATCCGGCGCGGCCGCAGGGCCGCGCCGGAACACGAGATGTCCGATACCGTTACGTGAGAACCGCTGCGGCGGCGCTCATGGACGCGGCCCACAGTCCCGACTGTCCATGGAGGTTGTATGTCCTCGCTTCTGTTCGATAATCAGAAAAACTCCTTTGAAGACGCCCTGTTGCCCATGATGAGCCTGCGGGAAGTGGTCATGTTCCCGCGCTCCATCGTTCCCCTTTTCGTGGGCCGCGAGGCCTCCATCAAGGCCATCGAGAACGCCGTGGCCACCCACGACAAGAAGATTTTCCTCGTGGCCCAGCGCGCCCCGGAGACGGAACGGCCCACCCCGGACGATCTGTTCACCGTGGGCACCGTGTCCAAGATTCTTCAGATGCTCAGGCTGCCCGACGGCACCATCAAGGTGCTCTTCGAGGGCCTGTACCGGGCCCGGTGGGAGCCTGAGGACACCAGCGAAGAGTTCAACGCCGACAACGTGCTGGTGCGCGTGGCCCGGCTGCCCGACGAAGACATGGCCGGGGCCGAGGCCGACGCGCTCATCCGGGCCACCCAGGAAGCCCTGGAGCAGTACGGGCGCATCAACAAAAAGCTCGCCCCAGAGACCATTTTAGCCATCAATTCCATCACGTTGCCCGGAAAGCTGGCCGATGCGGTCATGCCCCATCTGAAGGTGGACTACATCAAAAAGCAGGGTGTGCTCGAAGAAACCTCGGCCATCAGGCGCCTGGAAGAGGCCTACGGCTTTTTGCAGGGCGAGATCGAGATCTCGTCGCTTGAAAAGCGGATAAAAAACCGCGTCAAGCAGCAGATGGAGAAGAACCAGAAGGAATATTATTTAAACGAGCAGCTCAAGGCCATCAATAAAGAGATGGGCCGCGAGGACGACCCGGCCGCCGAGGCCGCCGAGTTCGAGGAGCGCCTGCGGTCCAAGGACATGTCCGACGAGGCCCGGGAAAAGGCAACGCGGGAGATCAAAAAGCTCAAGCAGATTCCGCCGTCCTCGGCCGAGTATACCGTGGTGCGCAATTACGTGGAGTGGATCCTCGATCTGCCCTGGAACGTGCTCCAGGCCACGGACCTGGATCTGGCCCAGGCCGAGGCCATCCTGAACGAGGACCACTACGGCCTGGACAAGCCCAAGCAGCGCATCCTCGAATACCTGGCCGTGCAGTCCCTGGTGGAGTCCCTAAAAGGTCCCATCCTCTGTCTGGTCGGGCCTCCGGGCGTTGGCAAGACGTCGCTGGCCAAGTCCATCGCCCGGGCCATGGGCCGGGAGTTCGTGCGCCTGTCTTTGGGCGGCGTGCGCGACGAGGCCGAGATTCGCGGCCATCGCCGCACCTACGTGGGGGCCTTGCCGGGCAAGATCATACAGTCCCTAAAGCGCGTCAAATTCAACAACCCCGTCTTCTGCCTGGACGAGGTGGACAAGATGAGCACGGATTTCAGGGGCGATCCGTCCTCGGCCCTGCTCGAAGTCCTGGACCCCGAGCAGAATGGGGCCTTCAACGACCATTACCTGGACCTGGACTACGACTTGTCCAAGGTCTTTTTCATCACCACGGCCAACGCCCTGCACACCATCCCCCTGCCGCTGCAGGACCGCATGGAGATCATCCGTATTCCGGGCTACCTGGAAAACGAGAAGATGCAGATCGGCCGCCGCTTCCTCATGCCCAAAAACCTCAAGCAGCACGGGCTTAAGGAAGACAACCTGTCGATTTCCGACAACGCCATGCTCGAGGTCGTTCGCCGCTATACCCGCGAGGCGGGCGTGCGCAACCTGGAGCGCGAACTGGCCTCCATCTGCCGCAAGGTGGCCCGCAAGCTCGTGGAGAAAAAGGAGCTGGATAGGGCCTATGCGGTGACCAAGCAGAACCTGCAATCCTATCTCGGCGTGACCAAGTTCCGCCACGGCGAGAAGGAGGAAAAGGCCCAGGTGGGGCTGTGCAACGGCATGGCCTATACCGAGCTTGGCGGCGAAATGCTCATGGTTGAGGCGGTGATCATGCCGGGCGCGGGCAAGGTGGAGATCACCGGCAAGCTGGGCGACGTGATGCAGGAATCGGCCAAGGCGGCCGTGAGCTATCTGCGCTCCCGCTCGGCGCTATTCGGGCTTAAGCCCGATTTCCACAAGGAGATCGACATCCATATCCACGTGCCCGAGGGGGCCATCCCCAAGGACGGGCCGTCGGCGGGCATAACACTGGCCACCACGCTCATCTCGGCGCTTCTCAACCTGCCCGTGCGCAACGATCTGGCCATGACCGGCGAGATCACCCTGCGCGGCCGGGTGCTGCCCATCGGCGGGCTGCGCGAGAAACTGCTTGCCGCCCACCGGGGACGCATCCGCACGGTGATCATCCCCGAAGAGAACGAGAAGGACTTAAAAGAAGTGCCCGAGGCCATCCTGAAGGATCTGGAGATCATCCGCGTGGAGCATATGGATCAGGTGCTGGAGAACGCCCTGGTGTGCGCCGACCCGGATAAGCTTTTTTGCGGCCGTTCGGACACCACGCCGAACCTGTCCTCCACGCTCATGAAGGAGGCCCCGAACCCGGAGACACGGCACTAGACCCAGTCCCCGTCGCCAACAGCGAACCGGCATCAACACAGAAAGGAGCCACAGATGAGTGATCTTGTCGCCGTGCTTTTTGATGATGAGCATACGGCCTTGGAAATGCGGGCCGAACTGGCCAAACTGCAAAAAGAATACCTGATCGAGATGGATGACGTCGTGGTCGTGACCAAGGACGCCGAGGGCAAGATCAAGCTGCATCAGGCCGTCAATCTGACCGCCATGGGCGCCCTAAGCGGCGGGTTCTGGGGCATGCTGATCGGCATGATCTTTTTCAATCCGCTTCTGGGCCTGGCTGTGGGCGCGGGCGCGGGCGCCATTTCCGGCAAGCTTGCGGACATCGGTATCGACGACAAGATGATGAAGGATATGGCTGAGTCGTTTAAGCCGGGCAATTCGGCCTTGTTCGTGCTCGTGCGCAAGATGACCGGGGACAAGGTTCTTGAAGACCTCAAGGAGTTCGCGGGCAAGGGCAAGGTTCTCAAAACCTCCCTGACGAAAGACAAAGAGGACGAATTGCGCAAGGTTCTCGAACAGGCGTAATCCTCGGCCTTTCGCTTCATGCGTCGCCGCTTCATGCAACTCAAACGGCCGCCCCTTCGGGAGCGGCCGTTTTACATTGTCGCGCCGAAGCGGGTCAGCGCAGGTAGGGCGCAATCTCGCGTTGAAACGTCTGGGCATCGACGGTGGACACTGTGGGCGCCACCCCGGACATGCCGCCGCGGCCAAGAAGCTCCGCCACCTCGCGGGTCCTGGCCAGGCTGCGGCTGCTCTTGGCCACGATGTTGTTGTTTCTGGCGTCCATGATCTCCACGTTGAAACGGACTTCGCCGGACAGCACGGTATAGGTCGCGGCCACCACCAGGGTGGCGGCGACATGCCGCCTGGCCAGGGCCCGGGTGTCCCGGGTGAGGATGAATTCGCCCTGGCTGCGGTCAAAAACGATCTCCGAGGCCTTGCGAATCTCCTGCACGTTGTAGCCCCTGGCCACCAGGGCGCTCGACAGCTCCTCGGCCATAAGCCGCCCCAGGCCCGATGAGGTCCCAAGGTCGGCGGAGTCGGCCGGAACCGTGACCACCACCCAGTACAGTCCCCGGGAATTGTCGGGAAAGCCGATACCCAGACGTGGAGCGGCCTGGCGGTCCAGGTCGTCGGCCAGGGCCATGGCCACCTCAGGATAGCGTGGCGGCGGCGGCGCGGCCTTGTAGGCCCGGGCCGGGGCTTCGGCCAGGGCGACGGCCAGGACGGCCGCCACGCACAGGGCCAGGGTCGCAGGCAGGAGGCGTATTCGCGGATATCTGCTCGTGTTCATGGCATGGCCTCGCATGGGTTTTTCATGGCTGCTGCGGCGTTGCGGCGCCCACGCCCGGGGTTGCGGCCGGGGCAGGCGCCGGGGCCGCCGCCGGGCCGGGCACAGGGGCCACAGCCAGGGGCGAAAGGCTCTCGTTGGCCGTGGAATACCGCTTGTTGAGCTCCTCGGGCGTGGGCAGGGGCGGAGCGGCCTGCACCTGGGGCTTCTGCGGGGCCGGGGCCGGGGCGGCCGGTTTGGCCGCAGCGCTGCGGGGCGGTTTGGCCGGTTTCCGGACGCCGGGCCTGTACGGCTTGGCGGGCCTGGGCGCGTAGGGCACGGGGTCGCGCCCGGCCGACGGCGGCTGGCTGACGTCCCGGATGCCGATAGTCGTGGGGAAGGGGGCAGGTTCGGCGCCAAGCCTGTCCGCGTCAGCCAGAGGCAGGGCCGTGGCGGCGGTCAGCAGGAAGGGCAGAAGATATTTTGGCTTCATTGGCGTGTCCATGGTCTTTCGGATGCGTATCTGGTCCTCTCCCACCTGTCATCGGCCAAATCCAGGAATTCTTTAGCGGCGCCTGACGCCAAAAGCGTCGCCAAAGTCCCTGCGGTCCCAACTGGCCTTGCCGATTTCCGGGGGCGACTTATATGCCATAGAGCATCGCCTGGAATGCCCCGGGGAGGTATTTGGAGCCGATCTCCCGGAGTCTCCGGCGGGGAGAACGTCGCCGTGAAATTGGCGGTGTGCGGTCATTTATCGGTTGCGTAAGCCTTAAAGAAGTGGTGTATTGGGAGTATGCGTGTCTCCCTTGAGCCGGTCCTAATCCGACCTGTGCCGGGAGACTGGAAAACGAGTCGAAAAAGGAGATCATGCCATGACCAAGATGCTTGAAGTCTACAAATGCGAAATCTGTGGAAATATCGTGGAAGTGCTGCATACCGGCGGCGGCGATCTGGTGTGTTGCGGACAGCCCATGAAACTCATGATGGAAGGCATGGTGGACGCCGCCAAGGAAAAACATGTCCCGGTCATCGAGAAAACCGCGACCGGCTACAAGGTCAAGGTCGGCGGCGTGGCCCATCCCATGGAAGAAAAGCACTACATCGAGTGGATCGAACTTTTGGCCGACGGCGTGTCCTACAAAACCTTCCTCAAGCCCGGCCAGGCCCCTGAGGCCGAATTCTGCATCCAGGCCGCCACGGTCTCCGCCCGGGAATACTGCAACATTCACGGCCTGTGGAAAAAGGACTAGCCCATGCTCTCGAAAAAGATGGAGCAGACCTTAAACGACCAGGTCAAGTGGGAATACTACTCCGGCTACCTGTATCTGGCCATGGCCGCCTACTTCGAAGAGCTGGGACTGGCCGGATTCGCCAACTGGATGCACATCCAGGAGCAGGAGGAACGGGCACACGCCGAGCGGTTCTACTCCTTCATCAACGAGCGCGGCGGACGGGTGGTGCTTCAGGCCATCGACGCCCCGCCGGTCAAATGGGACTCGCCCCTGGCCGTTTTCCAGGAGTCCCTGGCCCATGAGCAGAAGGTCACGGCGCGCATCGGGGCCCTGATGGATCTGGCCATCAAGGAGAAGGACCACGCCACGGCGGCCTTCCTGCAGTGGTTCATCTCCGAGCAGGTGGAGGAGGAGGCCAGCGTCACCGAGGTCATCCAGAAGCTCAAGCTCGTGGAGTCCACGCCCGGCGGCTGGTTCATGCTGGACAAGGATCTGGCCCTTAGGGTGTTCAACCCGCCGGTCATCCCGTAACGGGCGCTTTGCGCAATCCCGCCGAAACGGGGCCGTCACCGCCGAAAACGCCTGACGGCCCCACGGCTTTCCTGGAGGAGCCATGTCGGACAATGCCCCCCGTTCCCAAGAGATGTTGTGTCAGGCCCTGGATCTGGCCGACAAGGCCGTAGGCTTTTACGCCAAGGCTGCGGCCGACTGCCCAGAGGCCCTGGGCCGCGAGGTCTTCGAGCGTCTGGCGGCGGATAAGAAAAAACAGCGCGCCCGCATCGAGGAGGTCTACCAGAACCTTTTGGCCGGGAAGAAGTGGGAGGCGGCCTGCCGCCTGCGCGAAGACGAACCCGTGGGCATGCGCGGCGTGTTCTCCTCTCTGGTTCCGGGCATGCCGCCCGGCGCGGCGGCCTGCATGACCGTGGTCGGCGCGCTGTCGGCGGCCATCGACGCGGAATTGGCGGCCCTGCGCTTTTTCAGGGATCACGCCGCCGCTGCTGCGGAGTCCGTGGAAAAGGCCTTTTTGGCCGAGATGATCCGCGACCAGCGCGGCTTTCACATGCTGCTCTCGGACACCCGCTTCTATTTCGAGGACCCGCAGGGCTGGCTCATGGAAAAGGAAGGCGCCGGTCTGGACGGGGCGTAGCGCTTCGGGCGGTAAAATGGAGAGGGGGAGCCCTCCGGGGGCCAAAGGGACATAAGCCCTTTGGAGTCCCGTTACGGGGGAGAGGTGTCACGGAATGCCGATGCCGCGCCGTACAACCGGAATCTGGAGACGTATCGCATGTCAGACGTAAGCGTGAATATTCTCATCGGGGGCGAGGCCGGTCAGGGGCTGGTCACCGTGGGCGATTTTCTGGCCAAGGCCCTGGTCCGGGCCGGATACGAGATCGTGGTCACCCAGGACTACATGTCGCGTATCCGGGGCGGCCACAACACCTACGCCGTGCGCGTCAGCCCGGAGGCCGTGACCGCCCCACGGGAGGGCGTGGACATCCTGGTGGCGCTGGACGCCGCCACCTATTCGCTGCACCGGGAGGCGCTCACCGAGCGGGCCGTGGCGCTCATGGACGAGGCTTTGGGCGAGGTCGCCGGTCCGCGCACCCTTCGCGTACCGTTTAAGGCCCTGTGCCCCAAGCCCATTTTCGAGAACATGGCCGCCCTTGGCGTTTTGTGCTCCCTTTTGTGCCTGGATGCGGCCTTCATCGAAAAAATCATCCAGGACACCTTCGCCAAAAAGGGCGACGAGATGGTGGCCGCCAACCGCAAGGTCTTTGCCGAGGCCATGGCCTGGACTGCGGCGCAAAACGTGTCGTTTTCCTGCATCGCCCCGGCCGCCCGAACAGACAAGCGGATTATCCTGAACGGCAACGAGGCCATCGCGTTTGGGGCCATGGCCGCCGGGGTCAATTTCTGCTCCTTTTATCCCATGACCCCGGGCACCTCCGTGGCCCTGACCCTGGCCGCCAAGGGCCAAAAGATGGGGGTGGCGGTTGAGCAGGCCGAGGACGAGATCGCGGCGGTGGTCATGGCCATCGGCGCGTCGTTCGCCGGGGCCACGGCGCTTGTTCCCACCTCGGGGGGCGGCTTTGCGCTGATGGTCGAGGGCGTCAGCCTGTCGGGCATGATCGAGACGCCGGTGGTCATTGTGGTGGCCATGCGGCCGGGACCGGCCACGGGCCTGCCCACGCGCACCGAGCAGGCGGACCTCAACCTCGTGCTCTACGCCGGGCACGGCGAGTTCCCCCGGGCTGTCTTCGCCCCGGGGACGGTTGAGCAATGCTTCCACCTGACGCACCGGGCCGTGCATACGGCCGAGAAATGGCAAAGCCCGGTTTTCGTGCTCACGGACCAGTTTTTGGCCGACTCCTACCGGGGCGTGGTCCCGTTTGACCTTTCCTCCCTTCCCGATGTCGCCCGGCCCGGCACATCCCACGACGGTCCCGCCCCCTACGAACGCTACGCCGTGACCGACTCCGGCGTCTCTCCCCGGCTTGTTCCCGGCTTTGGCGAGCACCTTGTCGTGGCTGACAGCGACGAGCACACCCCGGACGGGCACATCACCGAGGATCTGGGCGTGCGGGTGGTCATGCAGGACAAGCGGTCGCGCAAGATGTCCGGCCTTATGGCCGACGCCGCGCCTCCCGACCTGTACGGCGATCCCTCTTCCGACATCCTCCTGACCTGCTGGGGCACGACCCTGGGGGCGGCCCTGGAGGCCGCCGCCCTGTTGCGCGAGTCCGGAACGTCCTGCGCCGTGCTCCATTTCTCCCAGGTCTATCCCCTGGTTCCTGCCCAGTTTCTCCCCCTCCTTAAAAAATCCCCCCGCGCCGTGATGGTCGAGGGCAATTCCACGGGACAACTGGCGCGGCTTATCCGGCAGGAGACCGGTTTCGTCTTCGCGCAGCAGATTCTGCGCTACGACGGCCTGCCGTTTACGGCCCGGTACATTTTGAACCACCTGGGATCGGAACGCCCATAGAAGAGGTTTGGGTTGTGAGCCACAGCAAACCGCCAAAGTTTTTTGGGGAGGGATGGGGGTCTGGGGGAAGGGAACCCCTTTTGTTCACAAAAGGGGTTCCCTTCCCCCGGCTCTTCCCCGCCTCCCACCCCCTTTACAAGGAGCAGACATGGTCACGGTAGCCGACTATGGGGATTTCGAAACGGCGTGGTGTCCGGGTTGCGGGAACTTTTCCATCCGCAAGGCGGTGATCAAGGCCCTGGTGTCGCTGGTGCTTGCGCCGCACGAGGTGCTGTTCGTGTCGGGCATCGGCCAGGCGGCCAAGGCGCCGCATTATCTGCGGGCCAACGTGTTCAACGGGCTGCACGGCCGGGCGCTGCCTCCGGCCCAGGGGGCCAAGCTGGCCAATCCGGGACTCACGGTGATCGCCGAGTCCGGCGACGGGTGCAGCTATGGCGAGGGCGGCAACCATTTTCTGGCGGCCTTGCGGCGCAACGTGGACATGACGCTTCTTGCCCACGACAATCAGATCTACGGCCTGACCAAGGGCCAGGCCAGCCCCACCACCATGGAGGGGCAGGTGACCAAGGCCCAGCCCTTGGGGGCGCCGTCGGCGCCGTTTAATCCCATGGCCGTGGCCGTGGCCATGCGGGCGGGATTCGTGGCCCGGGGCTTTTCCGGGGACATCGAACATCTGTCCGGGCTTATCGAGCGGGCGGTGCGGCATCCTGGCTTCGCGCTGGTGGACATCCTGCAGCCGTGCGTATCGTTTAACAAGGTCAACACGTTCGCCTGGTACAAGGAGCGCGTGTACCAGCTGGGCGGCGACCATGACCCCCGGGATTTCGGCGCGGCCATGGAGCGGGCCATGGAGTTTGGCGAGCGCATCCCCATCGGGGTCATTTACGAAAACGACCGGCCGCCGTTCGGGGGCAGGCTGCCCGAGGCGGCCCGGGGGCCGCTGGCCCTGCATCGGCCGGACATGGCGGTTTTGGACGGCATTTTGGCCTCGTACGCCTGATCGCGCCGCCTGCGGCGTTTTCCCTTGAACCGTGCGGCCGCACCCGGCCCTATGGAGGCGATTTCATGAAGAAAGTGGCGATATTCGCGTTTCGCGGCGAGTTGACGTGTTTTATCCATGTGATGCTCAACGCCATCGACATGCGGGAGAAGGGCTACGAGGCTGTGGTGGTGCTTGAGGGCGAGGCCACGACGCTGGTGGCCAAGCTTGCCGACGAGTCCAACCCCATGCACAAGCTCTTTGAAAAGTCCAAAGGACTGGGTCTTTTCGCCGGGGCGTGCAAGGCCTGCGCCACGAACCTGGGGGCGCTGGAGGCCGTGAAAAAGGAAGGATTCGCGCTGCTTGACGATATGCACGGCCATCCCGGCATGGCCAAATATATGGACGACGGCTACCAGATCATCACCTTCTGACGTTTTCTTCCCGTCTCGTCCCCATCTCACCCGTCGAAGTTTTTTGGGGAGGGATGGGGGTACGGGGGAAGGGAGGCCCTTTTTTTCAAAAAAGGGCCTCCCTTCCCCCGATTCCTCCTTCACCTCGTCTTCCCCTCACCTCGCCAAAAGCTCCAGATAATCCAGCTCCATCTCGACCATCTCGCGGTCGTCTTTGCGCAGCCATTCGGCCAGCCAGCCCAGGCGTCCGGCCATGATCGCCGGGCGAAGCCAGGGCAGGTTGCCCGGGTGCAGCACGCCCCGGTCGCGCAAGGTGCGGATCATGGCCGCCCCGGCCCCGGCGGCGAAGGTGCGCGGGTCTTCGATGCCCATGCAGCCAAGCGCCCCGGCTACGTCGTAGAGTTCGTGGGCCGTGCCGACAAACTCCCAGTCGATGACCGCCATGAGATCGAAGCCGTCCCAGATGGCGTTTTCGGGATGCAGGTCGCCGTGGTTCAGGGTGCGGGGGAGCGTGGGCTCGGCGTCGAGGAAGTCTCCCATGGCCGCGGCCAGCGGCGCAAGACGGGCGAAGACGGCCGGTTCGGCATCAGCCAGGGTGCGCATGAGCTGTGCGGCGTAGGCGGCCAGACGGCGCTCGGGGAGATTGGCGGGAAGAGCGGCCCGGGTCGCGGCGTCGCGCAGGTCGGCCACGAACCGCCCCAGGGCGATGCCCGGCCCGTCATGCGCGGCGTAGTCCGGCCGGGGCAGGGGAGCGCCGGGGACGAAGCGAGACAGTTGCATATGCAACGACTGGCTGGCGGCCACGAAGCCGCCGTCCAGGCAGGGCAGGTGGGCGGCTACGGCGGCGAGTCCGGCCCGGGCCAGGGCCGAGGTGGCGGCGGCCACGGTCTGGCGGCGGGGGACATGCGAGGCTGCCAGGGATTCCAGGAGGTAGAGGTCGCCTGCGGCGTCTTCCACCACGCGTCGGGACAGACAGCGCTCGGGGCTGCCGGGGATGGGCAGGTCCGGGCGGTCGCGGCGGGAGACGAGGCCGAAGGGACGCAGGGGGTCGGTCATGACGGAGATCCTTGGGAAGTGCGGGTTTCGCCTGCTTTTGGCGCGGGTGCGGCGTGGGGGCTGCGTGAGGCGCGCGCCGGGACGGCGACTGTATCTGGGGCCGGGGCAGGGCGCAATCGGGGACCGAGGGGACGCCACAGAGGGTCGGGCGGCGTCGACAGGCCGTCGGCCGGGAGGGGGGAGAATAATGCCGTTTCGGCCTTGCTTGCCGGGGAAAGGGAATTATACTATGAAGGCACAGTTTGGGGGCGCCCCGGTTTCGACGGGGATGGAAATGCCCTGGTTGCAGGCCGAGGTGCCGCGAGGCCTCGTTAAACACGCGGCAACCGGTTAATTGCCAACGACTACGACTACGCCCTGGCTGCTTAAAGACAGCCAGCGTCCCTTTAGCAGACGCCTGATACGCTAGAGTAGGACGCCAACCCCCATCAGGCTGGCGAATGCCCGTGTCCGCCGGGGCAAACGCGAGACTCAGGTAGACTGGTCCCCTTCCGCCCGGTCGGGAGGCGTGTCGGGGACGAGAACAAATTCCGATCTAAGCCTGTAGACGCCTGGACAAAAACGTTCTCGGACGGGGGTTCGACTCCCCCCGCCTCCACCAACCAAATTTCAACACCCGGCACGCCGTCCGGGCAAAAACAGCCGAACCCGCGAGGGTTCGGCTGTTTGCGTTTGGGGCGTTGGCTCGGCGTTAGCTTGGATTGATACAATATGTAAAAGATATCTTTGATATTGATTTTTGATCTTTAAGCTTATTTCATCATGTTTGTTGTTATTGTATTTGACATATATAGTGCTGCATGCCATATAATGAACGGTGTCATGGGTATTTGCTGATTTGTTGGAGTTGATTCCTAGTAAGGAGGGAATAATGCACAAGGATGAATTTCGGACATGGTTACATGAATGTAAAAAAATGAACAAAAATACCATATCTAGTCGGCTAAGCAATTGTAAGCGAATTGAAAAATTTGAGGGTAATCTTGATGATATGTTTATGCGCGATAAATTAGAATCCATTATAGGTAAGCTTGAGTACTCTAGTGGAAAACAAGAGCACAGCATACCTATAAACGGCGATGTGTACAACGGAACAGCAACGCTCAGATCAGCTGTTAGGCTATATCAAGAATTTTCTGGTGGCTTCTCTCCTGAGAAACAGATTAATAAATCCATTTCGCGCCAACCTCTTCGGCAGAGAATGAAAAGCACTGGTGAGTGGCCAGAGTGGGAAACACCAACATCTGAAACAGTTTTTAAAATTGTCAAAATGGTTACGCCGTTTGTGCGATTTTTGCATCCAGATATTGTGAAGGCCATTGTCGAAGACAACGAAAGAAATCGGGAAATGTGGCGGGAAAAGTTAATCAGCAATGGCGTTGATCCAGGAATTTACCTTTGGGATAAATCAAGTTGTGCGTTCCCAGGAATTCGCCGCTATATGGGCAGCAAGGAGATTGCATTATATCGCAAGCAGATAGCGCATGAGGACTACAACATTCCTGATGCCCTCCGATTAGATGACAACTCTTTTCCCAAGCACATTTGGTCATTTATTTTTCGTGGAAAGCAATTTCAAAACTACGGCCCGTCTGGGTATTCTCTTGCTCATCTTGCCGACCACAAAGACTACAAAAACAGGAGGGACGATGAGTTTAAATCTTCAGGATTGACACCTAATAAACTTTACGGATTATATAGTTGTGTTTCAAATGCTGTATATATGCCAAATAATATTATTAGACTTTCAGATTTCAATTTTGAGGTTCGCTCTTTGTTGTTGAATAAGGCGAATAGTATGTATAGTTCGGTGTGTAATATTCTTCCTCCAGCTTACCAAATTAAACATGTGGAAGAAGCAGGCTGGAAAATAGGAAATTTTGACTGGGCTGAACCTGTTGGCCGAGAAGTTGATCTGGATAACTTCTTTGAGTTCCGTGCAAAGATAATCGGCTCTTTATGAGAAAGAAGATACTGTCAATAATTCATGGACGTAGCATACAACGGTGAGAAAAATGAATCCAGTTCTGGGACGGGAGCTACTGGCGACTTACCATCGCAACGCAATGAATCCGTTGCGACATGAGTGGAAAGAGAGCATGATCCATATTAATTTGTTTGTCCGAATCCAGGGTGAAAGCCCGGGCATGGCCGGATAATCATACAGCTTGCCGTGATTGAAAAGGGGCTGCTTCGTCTTTGGACGGGTTGCGGCATCCGAGTAATGCCGGAGAAACAGCCGAACCCGCCAGGGTTCGGCTGTTTGCGTTTGGGGGCGGCGTTACGCCGCAAAGGACGATTCCGGATGGGCCAAAAGGGCGCCTAGGCCTTTGAGAAACGCCGCCGCGTGCTTGCCGTCGATAAAGCTGTGCAGGGCCTCAACGGACACTGGCATGGTCCCGGCGGTCGGGTCGGCCATGCCCACGGCGATGCGCGGCACCGAGTCGGACCATGGATCGTCCCAGGGATTGGCGATCGCCGTAAAGGGGATGTCCGGCAGACAGGTCAGGTAGATCAGCCCTTGGCTGGCGCAGCCCTCGGGGGCCAGCGTCGGGGCCGCGTCGGCCGCGTCCCGGGCCGCCTGGACATGGCTCGAAAACACGGAAAACGCCGGATCATAGGCGGCGATGCAGTTGGCGTGCAGGTCGCGGCCACGCGGAATGTAGGTGAAGGCGGAATCAACCCTGGAAAAGATGACAGGTTTGTTGTCCACGAGCCGCATGCGAAATTCCGGGATGGCGTTAATGGCGGTCATGATCGCGTGGTACAGGAAGTCCGTGAGACGTTTCTTCGGGGGCGCCTGCGCGGCGCGGTAGCGGAGAAGCCCGGCCACGCCCACCGGCGCGGTGATGGACAGGCAGGGATTTCTCCGGTTTTGGAAAAATTCAAAATGGGCCTTGCGAGGCCAGTCATCCATCTCGATGTACTGCATGGCATCCTCGGTCTGCTGTGAATTGCGGCGTGCCGCACGGTGTCTGATTCTAGGACATGCATGTAATAGCGTCAATAATATCAAGGCGTCGCCGCCTCGGAGTCTGGCCGGACATGGCGCGGGCAGGCGCGTCGGCGCAAAAACTTTTCTGCGAAAACCAGAGGCCGGTTGACAATCGGCCGGGCTTCGCGTTTCTTTGAAGTCTCTGTCCGAATCGTCGGCATGGCCGCCGGTCCGGGCGCGGCGCATGCCGGGGCAAGGACCGTCCCCAGGCCGCGCATCGGCCGCAGGGACCACCATACAGCGATCCTGCGAGGAAAACCCATGGACGACAACAAGAGACGCCGCAGCAGGGTGGAGGCGCAGTTCGACGCCTACGTGATCCTCGGCGACGAGAAGATTCCCGTACACACCCAAAACATCAGCATGAAAGGGGTGCTGTGCTCCTTCGACCCCAAGCTCACCCCCGGGGTCGACTGCGTGCTCCTTTTCGTCCTGACCAAGGACATCCGCTTCCGCATCGCCGCCCACATCGTGCGCAGCGTGGAGGCCGGAACGGCCATCGATTTCGAGAGCATGGACGAAACCGCCTTCTACCATCTGCGCAACATCGTGCGCTATTCATCCGAAGACGCCGACCGCATCGACGAGGAGTTGGAGACACCGGCCTTCTCCAAAAAGGACGAAACGGAATGAGACCGGGCAGGCGTTTGGCCGCCCGGGGCTTTGCGCCCGTCCTGTGGCTGGCGCTGGTCGCGATCCTGGCCCTTTTGCCCACGCCTGTCCCGGCGGCGGGTTTCGATGCGGCCAGACAGGCCATGGAGGCTGCGGCACAGGGGGATCAGGCCCTGGCCGTGGCGGCCTATGGCCGGGCTCTGGAAGACGCCGGACTTTCCGATCCCGCCCGGGGACTTCTGCTCGCCGCCCGGGGCGACTCCCTGGCCGCCCAGGGCAAAGCCGCCGAGGCCCTCAAGGATTACGACAAGGCCCTGGCCCTGGCCGCAGACAAGGCCGTCATTTTTTTCAATCGCGGCAACCTGCTTTTCGGCATGGGCCGCTACGACGCGGCCATAGCCGACTACACCCGGGCCATCGAACTCGACGCCGCCGACGCCTCCGCCTACAACAACCGGGGGTCGGCCTGGTTCGCCAAGGGCAATCTGGACAGCGCCCTGGCCAACTTCAACATGGCTGTGGAGCTTGGCCCCTCCGATGCGGAATACGTGAACAACCGGGGCCGGGTCTGGTTCGAAAGAGGCGAAGAGACGCGGGCCAGGGAGGATTTCGCCCAGGCCAAGAACCTGGACCCTGCGGTCAAGACCCCGGTGGACTGAACCGGACGACTCGCATTCGGCGCACAAAAACGAACGGCCGCTCTGGGGCGGCCGTTTTTTTGTCGGTGAATTCCGGACGTGGCGTCCGGCCTTTTTTCGGCCCCTGGCGCGTCAATCCACGCGGTAATGGCAGCCCAGGGATTTCTTGTTGCGCATGGCGGCCAGGGTGATGAGGTAGGCCGCCTGGCAGCCGTGGAAGAGGTCGATGATGGGCTTGCTCAAGGGGGTTTCCCGGTAGAAGTCGTGCAGGTGCTTGTTCAAGTCCCGCAGGTCCTCGAAGGCCCGCATGAGCCGGGATGCGGAACGGTTGATGCCCACATAGTTCCACATGGTGTTGCGGATGGTGGTCCAGTCCTGGGAAATCAGGGCCGTATCCTCGTTTTTGTTCTGGCCCGCGCCCACCCAGTCCGGGATGCAGTCGGCCAGCTTGCGGCTTATACCCATGTTCTTGGCGCAGCGGCGGCCGATGTCCTGACCCACGCTGTGGCCCCACAGCAGGCATTCCAGAAGCGAGGTGCTGGCCATGCGGTTGGCGCCGTGCAGGCCCGTGCAGGCGCATTCCCCGGCGGCGTAGAGGCGCTCCATGCTGGAGCGGCCATGCACGTCGGTCAGGATGCCGCCGCAGAAGTAGTGGGCGGCCGGGACCACCGGGATGGGCTTTATGGTGATGTCGATGCCGATTGATTTGCACTTCTCGTAGATGGTGGGGAAGTATTCGCGCAGGTTTTTCACGTGATGGGCTGCGTCCAGATAGACGCAGTCCTCGTCCGTACGCAGCATCTCCTCCAGGATGGCCCGGGTGACGATGTCGCGCGGGGCCAGGTCCGCCCGGGGGTCGTAGCGTTTCATAAACGGCTCGCCCGTGGCGTTGACCAGCTTGGCCCCCTCGCCGCGCAGGGCCTCGGTGATGAGGAAGCGGCGGTCGGCCCGGTGCATGAGCGTGGTGGGATGAAACTGGATGTACTCCAGGTTCATGGTGCGCACCCCGGCCCGGTAGGCCATGGCCAGGGCCGAGCCGATGCAGGCCCGGGAGTTGGTGGTGTGCAAAAAGATCCGGCCCACGCCGCCCGTGGCCAGCACCGTGAAATCGGCCAGTATGGTCTCCACCACCCCGGCCGTCTCGTCGTAGACGTAGGCCCCCAGGCACTGGTTCACCAACTGGTACTTGTATTCCAAAAGCCCGGCGTGGTGCTGGGTGGTCAAAAGGTCCACGGCCGTGCGCCGGGTGAGCACGGTGATCTTTGGGTTGGCGGCGACGGCCTCGATGAGCCCGGCCATGATGGTCTTGCCGGTCTGGTCGGCGGTGTGCAGGATGCGGGCCACGCTGTGGCCGCCTTCCTTGGTAAGGTGGAAGCCGTTGTTGGTGGACTTGCGGTTAAACGGGATGTTCAGGCGGTCGATGAGGACCTCTTTGACCACCTGGGGCCCTTTGCGGGCCAGAAATTTTACGGCCCGCAGGTGGTTGTGCCGCCAGCCGCAGGTCAGGATGTCGTGCTCCAGGAGCTTGGGGGGGTCGTCCTGGCCCCGGTAGACGATGCCGCCCTGGGCCAGGGCGCTGTTGCCGTCGTCCAGGGCGTCGCCGGAGGTCAGAAGCAGCACGTCCAGGCCGCAATCGGCCAGGGTCAGGGCGGCGGTGCAGCCTGCCAGTCCGGAGCCCACCACCAGGGCCTGGGTGCGGATGCGGTAATAACTCATGGTTTCATCCGTTTGGCGCAGACGTCGAGCATGCGGGTCACAGCCATTTTGGCCGGTTCGCGAACGTCGTCGGGAACGGTCGCCGGCTGTTGCGATTCGATATCCGCCAGTTGCGTCGCGAGTTTTTCCTCGGTGATTTTGGCCATGTTCGAACACCGGCTGGTCCGAAGTGGCAGGATGGTCTTTTTACCGGCGTACGCCGCCGCCAGCCGCAACACTAGGTTCTCCTCCGTGCCGATAAGTATCGTAGCCCCGTCCGGGGCCTGCTCCACGTACCGGATCAGAAACGAGGTGCTCCCGGCGGCGTCGGCCGCGGCCACGGTCTCCGGGGGGCACTCGGGATGCACGGCCGCCAGCGCCCCGGGATGCGCCTCGCGGGCGCGGCGGATGAGGTCCGGGGTGAATTTCGTATGGATGACGCACCGACCCGGCCACAAAAGTACGTCGGCCGCCGCGGCGGCCTGGGGAACAATCAACGCCCCATGTCGGCGGATGTCAAGGATGTGCCGTTTTTCCGGTGGGATGCCCAGCCGGTCGCAGGTGTTGGCCCCGAGCATGCGGTCGGGCAGAAAGAGCACGCCCCGGCCTTGCCCGAGCGCCCAGTCGAGCATGACCTCGGCGTTGGCCGAGGTGCACACCGACCCGCCCAGGCGGCCGCACACGGCTTTGACCCGGGCCGAGGAGTTCACGTAGGTCAGCGGGGTGGGGGCAGGCCCCGAGGCCGCAAGATTTCCGATTACGGCCTCGACAAGTCCGTGCGGGGCCATCTCGGACATGACGCAGGAGGCCGAGGCGTCCGGGATGAGCACCTTCTGTCCCGGCGCGGCCAGGATGGCGGCGGTCTCGGCCATGAAAAACACCCCGCAGAACACGATGTATTCGGCGGACAGGTCGGCGATTTTTCGCGACAGCTCCAGCGAGTCGCCCACATGATCGGCGTGGCGCACCACGTCGTCGTGCTGGTAGTGATGGGCCAGGATGGCCAGCCGGTCGCCCAGACGGCGGCGGTGGCGGGCGATGACGGCGGCAGGAGTTTCGTTCATTTTTCGGACACGTTCTCCAGTTGCATGCTGAAGTCCGCTGTGGGCGCTGAATGGGTGATGCGGCCAACGGACACGAAGTCGGTTCCGGCGGCGGCCACGGCGGCGATGCTGTCCAGGGACACGCCGCCGCTGGCCTCGGTCTCGATGCCGGGCGGAACCATGGCCTGGGCCTGGCGCATGGTCGCCGGGTCCATGTTGTCGAACATGATGCGGGCGGGCCGCTCGGCCACGGCCTGGGCCACTTCCGCAAGGCTGCGGCACTCGACCTCAACCGGCGGCATCTTTTCCATACTGTTTTGGTAGGCTTTTCGCAAGGCGGCCATGGCCTGGGGGATGCCCCCGGCCCGGTCGATATGGTTATCCTTGAGCATGAGCATCTCGGCCAGATTCTTGCGGTGGTTGACGCCGCCGCCGACCGTGACGGCGTATTTCTCAGGATACCGAAGGCCCGGCAGGGTCTTTCTGGTGTCGAGCAGACGGGTTTTCGTTCCGGCCAGGGCCGCGACGTAGCGGGCCGTGAGGTTGGCTATCCCGGAGAGGTGGCACAGGAAGTTGAGCATGACCCGCTCGCAGGTCAAGAGCGCCACGGCCGGTCCGGTCATGCGGCAGACCGCCGCGCCCTTCGCCACGCGGCCGCCCTCGTCGGCGCCGTAGTCCAGGGCGCAGGACTCCAGGGCGTGTGCGGCCGCCAGCACCAGCGGGATGATGGGCAGCCCGGCCACCAGGGTGTCCTCCTTGGCGACGATGCGGGCGGTCAGGATGTCTGCGGGCGAAAAGACGGCCCTGGTGGTCAGGTCCGGGCCGTCCTCGGCCAGGGCCAGCTCGATGGCCTCCAGCAGATGGCGGCGGGCGTCGCCGGAAAAAAAGGCGTCGAAGGCGGCAAAGCTCATGGCTTCTTTCCCCATGGCCCGGGTCGGTTGCGCACCGCCTGGGCGGGACTGTGGTGAAGCGGCGTGTGGTGGCGGGGTAAACCCTTCCGGGCGCAAGGGCAAGCAGGATTATTTTTTTCTCAAGCGGGCCAGCTTCGCGGCAAGCCTCGGCTCCATGCCCAGGTCCTTGGCCTGATAGAAGCGGCGGCCGCGCAGCTCCTCAGGCAGATAGTCCTGTTCCACCCAGGCGTCGGGATAGGAATGGGGATATTTGTAGCCCTGGCCGAAGCCCCACTGCTTTTGCAGGGAGGTGGAGGCGTTTCGCAGGTGCAGGGGCACGGGCTTGGCCCCGGAGATGCCAAGCTCTTTTTTGGCCGCAAGATACGCCGCGTAGGTGGAATTGCTTTTGGGGGCCAGGGCTAAAAACACGGTGGTCTCGGCCAGGGGAATAAATCCCTCGGGCATGCCCACCCGGTCGATGGCCTCGGCGCAGGAAACGGCCATGGGCAGGGCCATGGGCTCGGCCAGGCCTACGTCCTCGGAGGCGGACAGGATCAGGCGGCGGCAGATGAAACGCGGGTCCTCGCCGCCTTCGAGCATGCAGGCCAGATAGTACAGGGCGGCGTCGGGGTCGCTGCCCCGGATGGACTTGATGAAGGCCGAGGACAGCTCGTAGTGGGCGTCGCCGTCCCGGTCGCCGCGCATGAGGGCCTCGGGCAGGGCGGTGCGCAGGTTCTCGGGGGTCTGGTTCTCCGGGGTGAGCTCCGCCGTGTATTCCAGGAGGTTGAGCAGGGTGCGGCCGTCGCCCATGGCCATGTTGGCCATGAGTTCCAGGCTCTCCCGGCTCAGTTCCAGGGACAGGGCCTTGGAGCCGCGCTCGGCGATGCGCAGAAGCTCGGCATGGGACAGGGGGCGCAGGCGCAGGACGTGCATCCGGGACAGAAGCTGGCGGGTCACGGAAAAAGACGGGTTCTCGGTGGTGGTGGCCAAAAGCACGATCTCGCCGGACTCTAAAAGCGGCAAAAAGAAATCCTGCTGGGCCTTGGAGAAGCGGTGCAGCTCGTCGAGGATCAGGATGTCGTGGCCGGGCAGTTGGGAGCGCAGGGACGCGAGCCCGGCCTCCGGGGCGCTGACCCGCAAAAACGGCAGGCCCTTGGACTTGGCCAGGACCATGGCCAGGGTGGACTTGCCGCAGCCGGGCGGGCCGTAGAGCAGAAGGCTCGGCAGGCGCTTGGACTGGAGCAGGGTTTTGGCCCGGGCAAGCAGATGCCCCTGGCCCACGAAGTCGTCCAGGGTGGAGGGCCGGATGCGTTCGGCCAGGGGGGTCTTATCAGACATGCTCACCTCTTTGCGCGCTCACAAGCGACGCGGCCAGCACGGCCAGGGCCGCCGTTTCGAAGCGCAGTATCCGCCTGCCAAGGCTTTTGGGGTGAAATCCGGATTCGAGGAACAGACCCGCCTCGGCCTCGGTCAGACCGCCCTCGGGACCGACGACGGCCAGCACCCGGCCGGGATCGGTCATGTCACGTGCGGCGAGGCGCGAGCCGACGTCAGCGTCCTCCCACAGAAGAAGCCGTCTGTCGAATTCCCGGCCAAGGGCCGCGACGCCCGCCGCGCCGCCGGGAACGCAGCGCGCCTCTGGCAATCTGGCTGCGCCGCACTGCTTGGCGGCGGTTATCATCTGTTCCCGCCATGTCGCCTTGACCGCCTCGGGCATGGTCCCCTGGCTTCTGGCGGCCTGCCAGAAGATGATTCCGGCGGCGCCAAGCTCCACGGCCTTTTCTATAAGCGCGCCGCGCCGACTGGATTTGGCGAAGCCCACGGCCAGCCAGACCGCGACATCCGGCTCTGGCTCCATCCCCTCGCACACCATTTCAAGGGTCGCTTCATCCTTTTTCACGGCGACGATGCGAAACTCGCCCTCCCGGCCCAGGCCGTCGAACAGGCGCACCGTCTCTCCCGGCTTTTTGCGCAGCACCCGGACCAGATGCGCGGCCTCGCCGCCGGTCAGCAGATACGGCTCCCGCCAGCCTTCCGGCTCCAGGAAAAAGGAATCCAGACGGGCCATCATGCCTCTTTTTTGTGTCGGGCTGCGAGCGAACGGAGGAAAAATTCCCCCGATAAAAGTTTTGGAAGGGGGTTCCAGGGGGAAACTTTTTTCAAAAAGTTTCCCCCTGGCCACCGGAGGTCTTCCCGTCTTTTTCTACGCCAGCTTCTTCCGGGCCGTACCCTCTTTGTAGAAGGGCAGTTCCGTGCGCGAGGCGGCGAGTTCGGTTTTGGCGGCCTGGATGGTGAAATCGGTCTTGTCGGCGGCGTCCATGGCCACGTAGGCCAGGGCGACGCCGTGTCCCAGGCTTGGGGAGAACGAGCCGCTGGTGACGTGTCCCACCCGGGTCCCGTCGCACAGGACGGCGTCGTGGTGGCGGGCGCTGCGGCGTCCGGGGATGGTCAGGGCGATGAGGCGTTCCCGGACGAGTCCGGCCCCGGCGCTGCCCATGAAGGGTTCGGGCTTGATGAGGCCGCCGTATCCGGCCTCGGTCGGGGTGTGGTTCTCGTCCAGGTCCTGGCCGTAGAGGGGGTAGCCCATTTCCAGGCGCAGGGTGTCGCGGGCGCCGAGACCGGCGGGCTGCACGGTCTCGTCGGCCAGGAGTTTTTCCCACAGGGCCACGGCCTTGTAGCCGGGCAGGAAGAACTCGTAGCCGAGTTCGCCGGTGTAGCCGGTGCGGCTGACTAAAAGCGGCAGGTTTTCGAAGGTTGTCCAGGTGCAGTTGAAGTATTTGAGCTGCGACCAGTCCCCGGGCAGAAGGCGCGAGAGGACGTCGAAAGAGGCCGGTCCCTGGAGGTCGATTTTGGCGGTCTGGGCCGAGATGTCCTCAAGCAGGACGCTTTCGGGCAAAAGGGAGCGCAGGCGGGCGAAATCCGGCGCGATGCGCGAGGCGTTGACCACGATCATGAACCGTTCCTGTTCCAGACGATAGACGATGAGGTCGTCGATGACGCCGCCGGCGTCGTTTAAGAGAAATCCGTAGCGGCACTTGTTTACGCCAAGCGACTCCAGGTCCTGGGTGACGCAGGCGGAGAGGGCCTTGGCCACGCCCGGCCCCTGGGCGGTGAATTCGCCCATGTGGCAGATGTCGAAGATGGCGGCCTGGGTCCTGGTGTGGGCGTGTTCGGCCAGGATGGAGGTGTATTGCACGGGCATGGCGAACCCGGCGAAGGGGACGATTTTGGCGCCGAGGCTTTTGTGGTGCTCGGTCAGGGGGGTGGTGGACAGGTTTTCCACAGCTCGTTCTCCGGATGTTCGAGGTTGTCGGCCGGTCACATGGGATCGGCGGTGTGCGGCAGGTTCAGGCCCTGTTCCTTCTTGGCCTTGCGGATGGACTTGAATTCGTCCAGGAGGGCGACCAGGCGTCCGTAGGTCTTTTTCACGGACAGTCCGTATTCGGAGAGTTTTTCTTCCCGGGGCCGGATGTAATTGGCGGCCAGATAGGGATCGCTTAGGACCTTTTCCCCGATATACAGGACTTTTTCGACCAGCGTGTCGAAATAGTTGACGATCTCGAATTTCAGATCGTTCATGATCTCCACGTACAGGGTGAGCATCTTGAGGTAGGAGATGCGCTGCCCTTTGTAGAGGCGATCCTGGAGGTCTTCCAGGTCTTTGACCTTGCGGGCCTGCTGGATGTAGCTGTAGCGGCCCCAGACCTCCTGGTACAGGTCGCGCATGGCGTCGAAATCGTCGTAGTGGTCGGCGTTGAGCAGATAGTTGTCCAGGACCTTGACCACGTTGGAATAGAATTCGTCGGAATAGCCGATGATCCGGCGCTGGTGTTTCCCGAGCCAGAAATAGAGGCACTTGAGGCGTTTTTCGTGGGTGTCGGTATTTTCCACCACCTCGTTACGTTTGTAGATGACCCGGCCGTTGTATTCCCCGCGCACGATGTCGTTTAGGCGCAGGAACATGGTGTAGATGTCTTTGATGATGTTCACCCGGGGCAGGGCTACGGCGGTCAGGGGGTGGATGATCTCCTGGGCGGCCACGGACAGGGCGCGATCCTGGCGGACGTTGTTGGGATCGTATTTGTGCTGGCGGTAGGTGACGCGCAGGATGACCACCCGGCGCTTTTTGTCCACGAAATAGCCGCCCTCCTCGAGGGTGGCCAGGAGGTCCTTGTGCACGGCGTCCACGGACACCAGGGCGATTTTTTCCACCCGTGGATAGTATTTGGCGTCGGGGTGGGAAGAGAGGCTGGTGATGCAGCGATCGGTCTGGCCCAGCACCCGGACCATGAACGGCTCGCCCATGCGGAACAGCCTGCGGGCGAAAAGGGCGGCGGAGGTGCGCCGTTCGGAGACGATGGGAAAGCCGTAAAGCTCCATGAGGAACTGGTAGACGAAGGTGCGGTTGCGTTCGTACTTGCGGTCGTCGCCTACGGAGAACTTGCGGATATTGAGACCGAAGCGCTTGAGTTCCGTGTCCAGATAGGAGGGGAAGGAGCAGTAGACCCCGGAAAGGTAGAAGTCGTCGTGGCTGTCCTGGGAGAAGACATGGGCCCGGTCCATCTGCAGGATGGTGGGCAAAAGGGCCGGATAGTTTTCGAGGCTGGTCACGTCGCGGTCCGAGAAGTCGGCCCGGAAGGCGTCCTGGCCCACCTTGGCCAGGCGGGAGCAGAAGGTGCGGATGTTTTGGCCGAAGATGGAGTGTTCAAGCGGGCACTGCTCCCGGTATTCCTCGGCGTTGTAGTCGTGCAGGCAGTGCAGGATGTCGTATTGGAAGATTTCCTGGAAATAGCGCAGGGGCCTGGCCAGGGCGACCATGGAGAAGCCGGGGAGTTCCTTGTATTCGTAGAGGTCGCCCTCGAAGGAGGGCAGAAGCTCGCGCGGCTCCACCAGGGGATAGTTGGGCAGGGTGAAATAGGGCTTGAGCAGGCAGAGCTTGATATGCACCAGATCCAGGAAGCGCTTGATGTCCGGGATGTTCTGGAGCCGGGTGATCTCCGTAGGCGAGGCCTTCTCCGGAGAGATGGCGAAACGGAATTCGCGTACGCGGCTGAAGGCTTTTTCCCAGGTGAAGGCCATGGTGCGCGGGTCGCTCCTTGGGGGGCTGCGGGCCGATGCAAACGCCGCGCCGCTTTCCATTCGCCGGGAAGTGGGGTATCCAGGGCGGGACGCGACGTGACAGATGCCCGATCATCCATGTGCGGAATCAATGCATATACGGCATTGACCGAAAAAAATAAAGCTTTTCTTTTCCGGGCGGCGGGCGGTCCGCGCCACCCGGATCATGGGCGCCCATGACCGATTCCGCGTTTTACCATACCCTCATGGCCTTGGCCCTAAACGTCTTCGACGCCTATTCCGCCGTGCTGTTTCTGCCAGGGACGGATTCGTCCGATTGTCGCGTGGCGGCGCACTACAGCCTGGGCGACGACGTCAAGACCGATGTGGTCATCTCCCCGGGCATGGGCCTGGCCGGGTGGATCATCCGCAGCGAAAAGCCCCTGCTCGTCGGCAATTTCGACCAGAAACGGGGGTTTCTGGGCTACTACGACCAAAAAGACGAGGCCCGCATCCGGGCCTTCATGGGCTGCCCGGTGCCCGGCTGCGGCGGGGCCATCTGCCTGGACAGCCGCAAAACCTTCACCTTCGGGGAGAAGGACCAAAAGATCCTCACCCAGTTCGCGCAGATCACGGCCAGCCATTGCCAGATCGAGCGCCGCCGGGCCGTCGACGACCGCGACGCCCGCTACTATCGGGCCATGGCCACCATTCGCGGCCTGCGCCGCAGCCATCCCACCTGGCCCGCCTTCCAGGCCGCGCTGCTTGGCGCCCTGTCCGAGACCACGGGGTTTGCGTCCTGCTTTCTGGCCGTTCGCGACGAATCCGGGCAGGGTTACTACCTGGACGGCCCAAGCCACGGCGTGTTCGAACACCCCCTGGACGCGCCCAAGAAATTCACCGTCGGCCAGGGACTTATCGGCTGGGTGTTTAAGAACAATTCCCCGGCTTTTGTCGGCGACGGGGAGTCCGCGACGGCCCCGGCCCCGCTTTTCGGCAAGGACGTGCCTGCGGTGGAGTTTCGCAGCGTCATCTGCCTGCCGCTTATTTTCGCCCGGCGCACCCGGGCGGTTCTGGTCCTGGCCGACGAGCGGCCCCTGGGGTTCGGGCCGGACATCATGGACTTCGCGCGCATGACTTCGGAATATCTCGTGCTTTTTCTGGAGAACCTGCATCTCAAAAGCCGTCTTGCCCCGAGCGCCTCGTAGACTTTTTTCAAAAGGGACACTAACATCCCCTCGACCGGATTTCCGGCCCGTGGGCGATGCGAGCGTCGGGCCATGCCCGGCATCCCCCGGCTTTGTCCGCGCGGCCCCGCATTCCCGCGCATTCACTTTTTCGAGAATCCAACCGGCGAAGGCCGGATAACCGGTAGGCACCATGCGCAGCATTTTTTCCCGAATGTTCAATTTCCTTGGCAAAGATCTGGCCATGGACCTCGGTACGGCCAACACCCTCCTGTATGTGCAGGGCGAGGGCATCGTCTTAAACGAGCCCTCGGTGGTGGCCATCGAGAACCGCACCAACACGCTCATGGCCGTGGGCACGGAGGCCAAGGAATTTTTGGGCCGCACCCCGGACCGCATCCGGGCCATCCGGCCCATGAAGGACGGCGTCATCGCCGATTTCGAGGTCACCCGGGCCATGATCGCCTTTTTCATCCGCAAGGTGATCCACGGCTTCCGGTTCGCCAAGCCCAAGATCGTCATCTGCGTGCCCACGGGCATCACCCAGGTGGAAAAGCGTGCGGTCATCGAGTCCGCCCAACTGGCCGGGGCCCGGGACGTGCGTCTGGTGGAGGAGCCCATGGCGGCGGCCATCGGCGCAGGGCTGCCCATCGAGCGTCCCACCGGGAACATGGTGGTGGACATCGGCGGCGGCACCACCGAGGTGGCCGTCATCTCGCTTTCCACCATCGCCTACGCCGAGTCCGTGCGCGTGGCCGGCGACGAGATGAACGAGACCATCCAGCGCTATGTCCAGGACCAGTTCCAGGTGCTCATCGGCGAGAACCTGGCCGAGGAGATCAAGATCAGAATCGGCTCGGCCATGCCTCTGCCGGAGCCCAAAAGCATGGAAATCCAGGGAAAAAGCCTGATCGACGGCACCCCTAAAAGCGTCACCGTCACCGACGGCCATGTCCGCGAGGCCATCAAGGACCCGGTGAACATCATCGTCAGCGCCGTGCTCAAGGCCCTGGAAAAGACCCCCCCCGAGCTTGTCGGCGACATCGCCCGAAACGGCCTGCTCCTGGCCGGGGGCGGGGCGCTTTTAAAGGGCCTGGACCAGCTCATCGTCAAGGAGACGAACCTGAGCGTCTTCGTGGACGACGATCCCCTGACCACCGTGGTGCGCGGCACCGGCAGAACCATGGACAACCGGGCGCTGTACGCCAACGTGTTCATCAACTGACCTGTGGACGAACTCGCCCACCGGGCCGCCGCCGTTGTTTCCCGGGCGGGCGGCATCATCCGCGACCACTGGGATAAGGACAAGGACATCCGCAAAAAGGGCCGCATCGATCTGGTCACCCGGACCGATACGGCCGTGGAACGCTTTCTTGTCGAGGAACTGGGCCGCGTGCTTCCGGACAGCCGTTTTTTGGCCGAGGAGACCGCCGCAGCCACCGTCCCCGGCCCTCGGACCTGGATCATCGATCCCATCGACGGCACCACCAACTACGCCCACGGTTTTCCCTTCGTATGCACCTCCGTGGCCTTGTGGGACGGGGACCGGGTGGTCCTTGGCGTCGTGCATGCCCCCATGCTGGGCGAGACCTTTCTGGCCGAAGCCGGGGGCGGGGCGACGCTTAACGGCCGCCCCATACGGGTCTCGGACACGGTAGATATTGGCGACGCCCTGGTGGCCACGGGATTTCCCTACGCCATCGAGACCCACATGACGGACATCCTGGCCGAGCTTGAAAAGGTCCTGGCCGCCACCCAGGGGGTGCGCCGCCCTGGTTCGGCCGCGCTGGATCTGGCCTACACCTCCGCCGGACGCTTCGACGCCTTTTACGAAAAGGCGCTCAATCCCTGGGATACGGCCGCCGGGTGGCTGCTGGTCGCCGAGGCCGGGGGCCGGGTCACCCAGTACCTGCCAGACGCCCCGTATGGGCTTGCGGCCCCGACCATCCTGGCCACCAACGGCCGCCTGCACGCCCCCATGCTCGACCTGCTCAAAATCTGACGCCCCCACGTGTCGGGTCGTCTCGTTTTGATCTCCCCCAAACGCCGCGCTATTTCTTGGCGTAGGTGATAAGCGACAACACCGCGCCCTGGGGGTCGGCGATGACGCAGAAGCGTCCTACGCCCGCGATGTCCGTGGGCGCGACGTAGACATGCCCGCCCAGATCGGCGGCCTTTTTGGCGGCGGCGTCCACGTCGTCAACGGTCACATACGTCCCCCAGTTCGGGGGCATGTCGGCCGGGGCCTGGGGCGGGATGCCCATGATGCCCCCCACGGGCCGGTCTCCCACCTTGACCAGGGTGTAGTGGGTGTGCCCCATGGGGGCCTCCTCCAGGGTCCAGCCCAGAAGGGCGGCGTAGAAGGCCTTGGCCTTCTCGGGGTCGGTGGTCATCAGTTCGGTCCAACTGAAGGCGCCGTGCGTCGTGTAGGCGTCGGTCATGGTTCACCTCGAGTATGTATGTTGGCGGCGCATGAAGTCCATGGCCAGCATGACGACTGTACGGTGGCGGGGCGTTTTTGGCAACACGCAGGGGGGGGCGCCTCCTGACCCGTGGCGCTTTCGGCGATGATGACGAAAAAAAAGCCCCCGCGCGAGGCGGGGGCTTGGAAACGGCGAAGCGGGATGCGCTACTTCGCGGCCACGTGGCAGATGTTGTTGGAGCAGGGGGACAGCTTGAGGGGGTCCTTGCCGTGTTCCTTGCGCTCCTGGTTCATCTTCATGTGGCAGCCCAGACAGCTGTAGGCGGCATCCTTGTTGTGGTAGGTCTTGAAGTAGGACATGGGGTCCTGACGGGAGTCCAGCACCTCGTGGCATCCGGCGCTGTTGCAGGACTCGACCGGGCCCTTGCCGTCCCACATGTGGTGACAGTCGGCGCAGGCCAGGGTTGCATGCTGGCCGTGGGAGAAGGTGACGGCGGGCAGCTTGGTCGCCAGGACGCCCGTGGGCCGCTTGAAGGTGAGTTCGAGCGGAAAACAGATGGTGGATTTGGCCTCGACGATTGCGCTAAATCCGGCGTTTTCAGAGAACGCCATCGGCGCAAGGGCCAGGGATAGGGCCATGCCGAGCAGTGCCAGATACATTACCTTCGAGCGCATCCAATCTCCTCCTTGGGCTCCGGGGACACCGGGAAATCCGAATCTCGAAAAAAAGCGGCCTCTTGCCGAACGATCAACGAGCCGTGTCGAGTCGGGCGCACGGCCCTTTTCGCGGCGAACAGAATAACCAAGCGTAAAATTTCACAAACGAGAAGTCAATAAAAAAAACGGCCCGCACGGTTCTTCGCCCCCCGCCCAAAGGCGAGACGACGGCCTGGGCCGGATCAATCCAGGGCGCCTGGGGTCTCGACGTTGTCCAGGGCGTCCATGAGCACGATGGACAGGCGGATGAAATCGGATTCGGTGAGGATGCCCACCAGCTTTTTGCCTTCGAGCACGGGCAGGCAGCCGTACTTATGGGTCAAAAGGATCTGGGCCGCGTCGCGCAGCGCGGCGTCCGGGGCAGTGTGCCTGACGTCGGAGCGCATGACCTCCCGGATGGGGATGCCCTCGAAGAGGTCGTCCTGGGTGTCCTCGTCGATGTCCGCCAGTTTGGACACGGTGGCCGCCAACAGGTCCCGGTGGGTCACCAGTCCGATGAAGAGTCCGGCCGCGTCCATGACGGGGACGTGGCGGATGCGGGCCATGTCCATGATCTGCTTGGCCGCGAGCAGGGTGTCGGCGTCGGTCAGGGCGATGAGCTTGTCGGTCATGATGTCCCGGACGAAAAGCATGGCGGTCTCCTTTTTTTGACCTTTTTTTCATGGCGCCGACGTCGGGCGCTGTCAAGGCGCGGTCGGAGGCCGCGTGTTGACTTGACCGGGGATTTCTGGTTTGCACCAGCAAATTCCGATCATTCCGGGATATGGCGTCAGGCACACGGGCATGGGAGGCGGACGGTGCGTATCGACTTGCGGCGAAACAGGGATCGCATGGTCCGGGAACAGATCGAGGCCCGGGGGATTCACGACCCGGCGGTGGTGCGGGCCATGCGGGCCGTTCCCCGCCACCTCTTCGTGGAGGAGGCCCTCATTCCCCAGGCCTACGAGGACCATCCTCTCCCCCTTGGCCATGGCCAGACCATCTCCCAGCCGTATGTCGTGGCCTGGATGACCGCCTTGTGCGACATCGTTCCGGACATGAAGGTGCTGGAGATCGGCACCGGTTCGGGGTATCAGGCAGCGGTCCTGGCGGAAATGGGGGCCAGGGTGTACACGGTGGAGCGGGTGGCGGCGCTTCAGGCTGCGGCCAAGGCCAGGCTTGCGGCCCTGCGCTGTTCCCAGGTACGCTTCAAGCTGGACGACGGCACCCTGGGCTGGCCTGACGAGGCGCCCTTCGACCGCATCCTGGTCACGGCGGCCGGGCCGGTGATTCCCGACCCCCTGGTGGCCCAGTTGGCCGACCCGGGAAAGATGATCATCCCTGTGGGGCCGTCCAAGCGTGGCCAGACGCTCTTTTTGGTGGAAAAGCAAAACGGTCGGACCACCTCCCGGGAATTGGGCGGGGTGATGTTCGTGGACCTTGTCGGCAGGCATGGCTGGTAGGCCGTTTCCTGCGCACAGCGCACCCTAATATATAAGGCGGAAGATTCATGACCGAGAAAAACGAGTCGCCCTGTTCATCAAAAAACGAGTCGTCCTGTTCCTCCTGCGCCTCATCGGCTGAATCGGGAGGCGGCTGCGGGAGTCGGGGCGAGACGTCGGAGGCCATGCGCGACGTGCTTATTAGCTCCACGCTGGAGAAGATCCGCTATAAAATATTCGTCATGAGCGGCAAGGGCGGGGTGGGCAAAAGCTCCGTGGCCGTGAACATGGCCTGCGCCCTGGCGCTGCGCGGCTTCAAGGTGGGCATCCTGGATGTGGACATCCACGGGCCGAGCGTGCCCCGCATGCTTGGCATCACCGGCAACCTTGAGGTGGAGCGGGGGTGCGCGGTCCCCAAAAAATTCGGGGACAACCTGTTTGTGGTGTCCATGGAATCCCTGCTTCAGGACCCGGACCAGGCCGTTTTGTGGCGCGGCCCCATGAAGACCACGGCCATCCGGCAGTTCATCGCCGACGTGAACTGGGGCGAACTGGACTTTTTGGTCATCGATTCCCCCCCTGGTACGGGCGACGAACACATGACCGTGCTCAAGACCATCCCCGACGCCCTGTGCCTGGTGGTCACCACCCCCCAGGAGCTCTCCCTGGCCGATGTGCGCAAGGCCGTGAACTTTCTGCAATACGCCCAGGCCAACATCCTCGGCGTGGTGGAGAACATGAGCGGGCTGGTGTGTCCCCATTGCCGCCAGGAGATCGATCTATTCAAAAAGGGCGGCGGCCGGATATTGGCCGAGAAGTATGGGATTCCCTTCCTGGGGGCCGTGCCGCTCGATCCGGTGACCGTGGTGGCCGGCGACATGGGCAGGCCTGTGGTCATGCTCGATGAGGACACACCGGTCAAGCGGGCGTTTACGGCCCTGGCCGACGCCGTGGCCGAGGCCGCCCAGTCGAGCCTTGAGGCCTGCGTGAGCATGCGTCCCTGACGCGGCTACCTGTTTTGCAACCATGCGGCGCGCGCCCTGGGACGCCGGTCCTTTTGCGCCGCCGCCACGCGGGGGCGGCATCATGATGTTTAATGCGGCAAATAACCTCACCCTGGCCAGAATCGGCGTGGTGCCGATTCTGGTGGTCATGCTTTCCTATCCGGGAAAGATCATGTGCCTGGCGGCCACGCTGGTGTTCATCGTTGCGGCCATAACCGACGTCTTTGACGGGTACATCGCCCGGCGTTTCAACCTGGTCACCTCCCTGGGCAAGTTCCTGGACCCCCTGGCCGACAAGCTCCTGGTGGCCTCCACGCTCATCATGCTGGCCGGTCAGGGTTTTATCCCGGCCTGGGTGGCCGTGGTCATCATCTGCCGGGAGATCGCGGTCACGGGGCTTCGGGCCGTGGCGGCGGACATGGGGGTGGTCATCGCCGCCGACGCCTTCGGCAAGCTCAAGACCGTGATGCAGGCCTGCGCCCTGTGTCCGCTGATCCTGCATTACCCGCTTTACGGGTTCGATCCCCAGCCCCTGGGCACGCTTCTTTTGTACGTGGCCCTTGTGCTGACCCTGGGATCGGGTGTAAACTATTTTTCCAATTTCTATGGGGTGGCGACCAGGCAGGGCCGATAACGCCCAACCGGTCGTGTTGCGGCCTGGGAGCAGGGGAAGCGGGCAATCCCGGACTATAAAATCGCATTGCATTCCACCGTCCGACAAGGTATGCCAAACAAGAAGAAAACGTGTCTGGCGCGGCGAAAGGCCGCAGTCGGCCTCAAAAAACGACGTGACGCATCCATGGAAGGCCAAAACAGCCCAACCCTGTCTGCGCGCATCTCCAACTGCCTGCAGACGATTTTGGAGCTCGAACCGGATCTGGAGCGCCTGCGCCTGGGACATGTGCTGATCAGGGAGTTCAAGATTCTCAAGACGTTTCTGGCCCGGATGGACCGGATCGATATCGACGAAAGCGATGTGACCCGGATCGAGACGGCGACGGAGAGTTTTCTGCGCGAGCTCAAGACCCCCTTGGCGCTCGTGGAACTTGAACGGATCAGGAAATATATCGTGCACTAATGCTCTGGCGAAGAACACTTCTCTCAGCCCTTGTCGTATTCAACCTCTTTTTGCTCTACAATCTGGTGTGGAGCGAAAACGGCATCTTCGCCTATCTCGATCTGAAATCCCGCCACGCCCAACTCGTGAAAAAACTCGAGACCCTCGAAGAACGGTCGCTGGATTTAAGCCAGGAAATACGCTGGCTCAAATCCGATCGGACCTTCACCGAGAAAATGGCCCGTTCGCGCATGAACTATCTCAAAGACAACGAGATCCTCTATCAATTCCCCAAGGACGCGCCGGGGGGCACGGAGGGCCAGACCGCCGATGATCGAAAAAATTGATCTCTACCGTGAAGTGTTGGCCATCGAGCCCAACTCCAAGGTCTTTTTCCCTCTGGCCCGGGCCCTGGACGAGGCCGGTCGGCGGGATGAGGCCATAACCATCCTGGAGACCGGCATCGGGTTTCACCCCGACCATCTGGAGGCCAAGTTTTTTCTGGTCGAGCTTTTTTGCCGCCAGGACCGGGAAGACGACGCCGTCCGGGTCTTTTCCGGGGTGCAGGACAGTCTGGTGCGCTATCCGGCCGTGTGGCGGCTGTGGTCGCGACATGCCGCCTTCACCTCGCGCGATCCGGTCCTGGCCCTGGCCTTTCTGGCCCAGTACTTCCGCGATCCGGGCCTGACCTTCGCCGGGGTTTTGGAAAAGGGCCTGGAGGTCCTGGCCGGACTCCCGTCGCCCGCCGCAGACCCGGACCGGGCGGTTGTCCAACCTGCGCCGGATGTGGCCGGGGCGTCGGCCGACTCTTTGCCTGACGACACGGCGCCGGAAGCGGCTTTTCTGGCAGACGCCGTCGAACCCCAGCCGCCGCTGCGCGGGGCTGACGAGGTGCTGGAGCTGGCCGGTCTGCTCGGCATGGGAGACGACGAGACGGCCGCCGAAACTACCCTCGACGCTCCCGGAGAGGCCGCGCCCTCCGATATAGCCCCCCCGGCCCCGGCCCAATCCCTGCGCCAGCCCGAGCCGTCCCGGGCCGCAAATGTCCCGGACATGGGCATCCGCACCGGGACCATGGCCCAGCTTTTGGCGGACCAGGGGGATATCCGCGGGGCGCTGGACATTTACGAGGAACTGGCCGCGCGGCTTCCCGCCGGTCCCGAGCGCGTGGCCCTCAAGGCCCGCATGGACGAACTTTCCGCTACGGGCGCCCCTGGCGCGCCGCGCGCGCCTGCCCCGGCGGCGGCGCCTGCGGCCGCAGCGCCGAAGATGCCGGGCAAGGCCAGACTGATGGGCCTCCTGGACACCCTGGCCGGGCGTTTGGAGGCCAGGGCAGGCGTCTGATCCGAATGCGGCGGCCAGCCATAATCGGCCTGGCGGTCGATTCCGTCTGGTCCGGCCCCGGACGTGCGCCAGCCGCCGGGAGCGCATCGCGACCGTTGACCTCAACCGCTCTTTGGGATTTAATATTCCTCCGGCGTGCATCCCGTTGCATCGCGCCCGGAGATTTTTGATCGAACAAAACAACCACTTCGGACTTCACATGTGATCGTGCCGGGGAGGCGCCCCTCTCCGCGCGCCATAAGCCGAAAATCCCGGAAAAGGACACCACGTTGAAACGCACGACAGTACTTCTCGCGGTCGCGGCCCTTTGCCTTGGCCTCGCGTCCGGTTGCTCCACCGTCAGAAATACCTGGAAGGACACCAAAAAGCTCTACAAGAACTACGTCAACGTCGACCCTTCCATCGACCTCACGGACACAGGCATATCGGATCCGGCCCTGCAGAAGCTGGCCAGGCTCTTTGGGCCTGTGGACCAGCGCCTGGAGAACTTCCAAAGGGTGTACTTCACCCAGGACAACGCTCCCGAGGCCGAATGGTGCGAGCAGCTTTTGCGCGACTTTCCCTGGCTTGCGGGGGTGGCCGTAGTCAGCAAGGACGGCGCCATCCGCATGCAGCAGCCGCTTATCGCCATGCGCCAGCCCAACTTCGAGGGCATCCTGGGGTTTGAGGACCGTTACAAGGTGCGCGGTCTTGCGGGGGCCGTTCACGCCGACGACATGGGTCCCCTGGTTTATGTGGGCGCGCCTTTTTTTGAAAACAGCGAATATGCCGGGGTCATCGTCTCCTGGTTTGAGCCCCGGGTCTTCGCGGAGGTCTCGCCCGATCCAAATGATCTGGTCATCATGCAGGCCGAGACCCTCTTGTGGCCCACGGCGCAGGACGGCGAGGGATCGGCGCAGGGGCTTGCGTCCGCCAACTGGACCGAAATCCTGAAAAGTAGTGTCCAGGGCGTCGTCCACGCGGGCGGCGGCAGCTATGTCTGGCAGGCGCGCTTTGTCGGGCAGATGCCGCTTGTGTACCTGACCCAGGTCCCGACGGGCAAACAGCCCTCGCCTGTGCCTGCGACCAACGCCGAGGCCACGGACAGCCCCCCTGCGGACACCGGGGTCGGCTCGGAGCTGCCGCCGGAGACGGTGACCCCGCCGCCGTCGTTTTAAGGCGTCCATCGGCCGTTTTTTCGGCCCATATGAGCGCCGTGCCGCGCACGGCCGCCACGGAGGAGCGACATGCCCCAGATCACCGTCACCGAACATCTGCTGTTGCACCAGAAGGAATCGCCCATGGCTACCGGGCGGTTCACGAGACTTTTAAACGAACTCATTCTGGCGGCCAAAATCATCTCCCGCGAGGTGAACAAGGCCGGACTGGTGGATGTTCTGGGGTTCACCGGCGAGATCAACGTCCAGGGCGAGCAGGTGCAAAAGCTCGACGAGTACGCCAACAAGGTGCTCATCCACCGCATGCAGCGGGCCGGGGTGCTGTGCGCCATCGCCTCCGAGGAAAACGCCGATCTCATCCTGATCCCCGATCACTTCCCCAAGGGCGAATACTTCCTTATTTTCGACCCGCTGGACGGCTCCTCCAACATCGACGCCAACGTCAACGTGGGCACCATCTTCTCCATCTACCGGGTCAAGGACGGAGGCAACGGCGAACGCCTAAGCGACCTTTTGCAGAAGGGTTCCGAGCAGGTGGCCGCTGGGTACTTCCTCTATGGCACCTCCACCATGATGGTCTACACCACCGGCTCCGGGGTGCACGGCTTCACCATGGACCCCAGCGTGGGCGAGTTCCTGCTTTCCCATCCCGACATCCGCATCCCCGAGACCGGCAGGATCTATTCGGTCAACGAGGCCTATTGGCACTACTGGGACGACGCCACCCGCGAGGCCGTGGCCTATTTCAAGAGCCCGGACAACACCCGGGGCCAGCCCTACAGCCTGCGCTACATCGGCTCCCTGGTGGCGGACTTCCACCGCAACCTCCTCTACGGGGGCATCTTCCTGTATCCTGCCGATTACCGGGATCCCAAAAAGCCCGCCGGAAAGCTCAGGCTTCTGTGCGAGGCCTCGCCCCTGGCCTTCGTGTGCAAGCAGGCGGGCGGCGCGGCCACCGACGGCGAACGCGACATTCTGGACATTGAGCCGCAGGAGCTGCATCAGCGGGCGCCGCTTTTTATCGGCAGCAAAAACGACGTGGCCAAGGTGTCCGAGATTTACGCCAAGCATCGGGCATGATCGTTCTGGGCATCGAGACCTCCTGCGACGAGACCAGCGTGGCCCTGGTCTCCGAGGCCGGACCGCTCCTGGAGAAGACCGCCCTGCAGGAGGATGTGCATTCCCTCTTTGGCGGGGTGGTGCCGGAATTGGCCTCGCGGGAGCATCTGCGGCTTCTTTCGCCGTTGTGCGAGTCCCTTTTCGCCCAAGTCGGCATCTCCCCCGCAGACCTTGGGGCCGTGGCCGTGGCCCGTGGCCCCGGACTCCTGGGCAGCCTCCTGGTGGGACTCGGGTTCGCCAAGGGACTGTGCCTGGGCGCCGGAGTCCCCCTTGTCGGCGTCAACCACCTGCACGCCCACCTCTTGGCGGCGGGCATCGGCCAGGACATCGCCTATCCGGCCCTGGGGCTTTTGGTCTCCGGGGGGCACACCCAGATCTGGCGCATGACCTCGGACCTGGAATTCACCCTGCTTGGCCGCACCCTGGACGACGCAGCCGGCGAGGCCTTCGACAAGTCGGCCAAGATGCTTGGCCTGCCCTATCCTGGCGGGCGCCATGTCGATCTGTTGGGGCAGGGCGTGGAGCCGGACCACAGCCTGTACCCCCGGCCGCATATCGACGATCCCGGACTCGATTTCAGCTTCAGCGGCTTAAAGACCGCCGTGGCCGACCACGTGCGCCGCGACCCCTCCCTGCGCCTGTCGCACATGCCCGAACCCGGACAGCCCGTGGATGCGGCCATGGCCGCGCCGCAGACCCGTCTGGCCTGCGCCTCCCTGGCCTGGAGCGTGGCCGACACGTTGCGCATCAAGCTGACCCGCGCCGCGCGCCTGCATGGCCCCTTCGCCTCCCTGGCGGTGGCCGGAGGGGTGGCCGCCAATTCCCGGGTCCGGGCCATGGCCGCCGACCTGGCCGGGCGTCTGCGGCTTGCGTTGCGTCTGCCGCCGCTGTCTCTGTGCTCGGACAACGGGACCATGATCGCGCATCTGGGGCGCAAGCTGGCCCTGGCTGGCCTGGGCCATGGCCTGGATGTGGACGCCGTGCCGCGCGGCAAAAAAATGCCATGGGATTACGGGGTGTTGTCCTGGAAGGAAGCCGGACGCCTCCCCGGGACGGCTTGACAGGAAATACCTGCATTCCTACCTCAGTGCCGGACGATGGCACCGGATGTTTTTCCTTTCCTCTTGCCATCACAGGGAATTGCACGTAATATTTCTTTTATTTTTGAGGAAAATAGCCTTCCCGGGTCAGGCGTCGCCGTCCGACCGGGGAGAAAGGAGCGAGACAATGGCCATTCAACTTACTGACGGCGCGTTCGAGGCCGAGGTTCTGCAGTGCGACCTGCCTGTCCTGGTGGATTTCTGGGCGCCCTGGTGTGGCCCCTGCCGCGCCATGGGGCCGGTCATCGACGAATTGACCAACGAATATGCCGGTCAGGTCAAGGTGGCCAAGATGAACGTGGATGAGAATCCCAGCACGCCCAGCAAGTATGGCATCCGGGCCATTCCCACCCTGATCCTGTTCAAGGGCGGCGAGGTGGTGGAGCAGATCACCGGCGCCGTGTCCAAAAGCAGCATCAAGGAAATGCTCACCCAGAAGGCCCTGTAGTTCATGAAGCGATTTGACGCCGTGGTCATCGGGGGCGGTCCCGCCGGAATGACGGCCGCCCTTTATCTTTTGCGGTCCCAGGCCAGCGTCGCCGTGGTGGAGAAGCTCTCCTGCGGCGGGCAGATGCTCATGACCCACATGATCGAGAACTATCCGGGCTTTCCAGACGGCATTGAGGGCTGGAAGCTGGCCGACGTCATGGCCGCCCATGTGGATAAATACCCCCATGAGAAGATCGCCGACGAAGTCATGGCCATGGAGCAGGTCCCGGGCGGACACCGCATCAAGGTGGGCGGGGAGTGGATTGAGGCCAAGGTCGTGGTCCTGTGCACCGGCGCCCGCTACAAGCGGGTGGGAATCCCCGGCGAGAAGGAGCTTCTGGGCAAGGGCGTGTCCTACTGCGCCCTGTGCGACGGGAATTTCTTCCGCAACCAAGTCGTTGCGGTCATCGGCGGCGGCAACTCGGCCCTGGAAGAGTCCCTGTACCTGAGCCGCCTGGTCAAAAAGCTCTACCTCATCCATCGCCGCGACGAGTTTAGGGGCCAGCGGTGCTTTCAGGACAAGTGCGAGGTGGTCCCGAACATCGACATCCTGCGCTCCAGCGTGGTCAAGGAAATCCAGGGCGGCAGCCAGGTCGAAGGCGTCCTGGTGGAGAACAAAAAGACCGGGGAGACGCGCGCCATTCCCGTGGACGGCGTGTTCGTCTTTGTGGGCTTCGAGCCCCAGGGCGATTTCTACCCGGCGGACCTGGCCCGTGATCCGGCCGGTTTTGTGCTGACGGACGCCTCCATGCGCACCAACATTCCCGGCATCTTCGCCGCCGGGGATATCCGGGCCAAGGACTGCCGCCAGGTCGCCACGGCCGTTGGGGACGGCGCCGTTGCCGCCCACGCCGCCCATGCGTACCTGGAATCCCTGTCTCATTCCTGACGCAGCCTCGCGCGGTTTTCGGCTTATATCGGGTCGGGGGCCGTGTTTTCACTCGGTTTTTTTCCATTGTGCCCCGTGTGCCGGTCTGCTATAACGCCCCCCTACATGGCGGACATCGCCCGTCATGCCGCCTTACGAAAACCGGGCATGACCGTCGTATGGCGATTGCACATGTTGTGCATGAACTTCCGACATGCAGCGCATCGACCGCAAACTGCTTTCTCCGGACCATGATATGAAAAAAAATCTGCTGAGACTGTTTTCCTTGGGCGTGCTCGTGTTCGTGCTGGCTGGTTGCGGACTCATCGACTTCTATTTCCTGCCTCCGCCTGAAGATACCGCCCAGGAGCTGTATGAGGCCGGGCGCGAGGCCATGGCCGCCAAGAAGTACTATGACGCCGCGGAGTATTTCACCAAGCTTAAGGATCGCTATCCCTTCAGCCCCTATACGCCGGCTGGAACCATCGCCCTGGGCGACGCCTACTTCCTTGAGGAGGACTATGCCGAAGCGGCCGCCGCCTATGAGGAATTCGAATCCATGCATCCCCGGCACGAGGAGATCCCCTACGTCCTCTACCAGTTGGGCGTCTCCAACTACAAGCGGTCCGATACCATCGACAAGCCTCAGGACACCATGTACGAGGCCCTTGACACCTTCCATGTCCTGGTCGCCAACTTCCCGGATACGGAGTACGGCAAGGAAGGCGCGAACTACATCCTCGAATGCCGCAAACGCCTGGCCGAGCATGAGCTCTTTGTGGCCGATTTCTACTGGCGTACGAGCCAGTACGGAGCATCCTGGAAGCGCTACATGTATGTCCTTGAGAATTTCAAGGAGCTTCCCGATATCCAGGAATACGCCAACCTGCGCGCCCAGCTCTCCTACCTGGAATATCAGAATACGCTGAGCGAGGAAGAGCGCCTGAGGATTGAAGGCAGTTGGAAACTCTGGCTGAGGAGCTGGCTGTAAAAAAAGGGAAATGCCGCGTTCCTGGTCCCGCCCAGGGCCGCGAGCCGGGGCTGGCCGCCGCCCGGGGCGTCTGACCCGGGAGATGCCTCGCATACCGCTTCGGAAGGCGGCCCTTATCGGGGCCGCCTTCTTTTTTCACCGGCAAGGACGGACATTATGACCGACGCCTTCATGCCTTTATTCCCAGCCTCAGCCGCCGACGCTTCCGCCTGGCCGCAGTGGGCCCTGGATGACGCTGTGGACGACGAGGCCTTTGCTGCGGCCCACGATGCGTTGACTCCCCAGGAGCGGGCCGGCATCAAGCAGACGCTGGCCAGAATGTTTGCGGTCCATGAGCCCGGCGCCCCTGTGCGGCGACGCCTGACAGCCGGATTCGATCCGGATCTCGTGGGCGCCGCCCTGTCCGTGCCGCGTCCCTTCGCCGTGGTGGCCATCGGGGCGGATTTCGCCTCCCCGGCCCGGCTTCTGGCCGCCTGCCTGCCCGCCATGCGCGCCAGGGTGGAGCGTGTGGCCGTGGTCCGGGTGGGGAAGAAAACGCCCTGGCCCGCGCCGCTTCTGGCCGCCCTGGAGCTTGGCGGCGTGGAGACGGCCTTTTCGTTTTCGTCCGGACAGGCGGCCCGCTTTTTTTCGGACCTGGCGAGGAGCGCCCCGCAGGGCGTGGTGGTGGATTTCATAGCGGCCGGACACTACGCTGCGGGCCTGACCGTGCTGCCAGCCGCACCCTGCGGCGAGATCGGGGTGTGGCGGACCGCAGCCCGGATGTTCGATCTGGAGGCCTTGGCCATGGCCCAGGCAGGTGCCCGGGTGACGGTATGGGGCAAGGCCGGGGGGCTGCCGCCCGGGATGGTCGCCGGGGAAGGCGATTTTGCGGCGTTTTTGTCCCGGGGCTATGAGGCCGTGTTCGTGCCCCAGGGCAAGGCCCTGGCGGCGCTCGACGCCGAAAACGGCCCTGATCTGGTCCTTGGGCCGGGAATGGAGTGGTTCTGGGCCTGCCGGGGAGTGTCGACAGCGGATTTCATGCGGACGAAAAACGCCTATCTGGCGTGCCCGCAAGGCGCCGGGAGGGGGAGATGAGCGCTAAAAAAGGCGGCCGGAAAAGCGGACTGTCCATGCTGCGCAACATCGGCATCATCGCCCACATCGACGCCGGAAAGACCACGCTCACCGAGCGCATCCTGTATTATTCCGGAAAGATCCACCGCATGGGCGAGGTTCACGACGGCGCCGCCACCATGGATTTTTTGCCCGAGGAGCAGGAGCGCGGCATCACCATCGCCTCGGCCTGCACCACCTGCCCCTGGCGCGGCCACCGCATCAACATCATCGACACCCCGGGGCACGTGGATTTCACCATCGAGGTGGAGCGCTCCTTGCGCGTGCTGGACGGGGCCGTGGGCGTTTTTTGCGCCGTGGCCGGGGTGGAGCCCCAGTCCGAGACCGTGTGGCGGCAGTCGGAAGACTACGGCGTGCCCAAGCTGGCCTTGGTGAACAAGATGGACCGCCTGGGGGCGGACTTTTCGGCCGCGTTCACGGCCATACGCGAGGTGCTGAAAGCTCCGGCCGTGGCCATGCAGATTCCCCTGGGCGCGGGACAGGATTTTTCCGGAATCATCGATCTTGTGACCATGGAAAAGCTGATTTTCGACCAACCCTCCCAGGGCGAACGCTACGAGCGCCAGCCCCTGTCCGAGGCCGAGGCCGCCCTGGCCGCTCCCTGGCGCGAGGCCTTGCTCGAGGCCGCCTGCGATCAGGACGACGCCATGATGGAGGACTACCTGGGCGGGGTGGAGATAGCCCCGGAGCGCCTGCGCCCGGCCATCCGGGCCGCCGTCCTGACCCGGACCATGGTGCCGGTTTTGTGCGGCTCGGCGCTGCGCAACGTCGGGGTGCAGCCCCTTCTGGACGCCGTGTGCGACTACCTGCCAAGCCCCGAGGACCGGGGCGGGGCCGTGGGTACTGACCCGGCCACGGGTGTGGACAAGGTCTTCCCGCCGTCGCCGGACGCCCCCCTGGCCGCCCTGGCGTTCAAGGTGAGCATGGAGACCGGGAGGCGGCACGTCTTTGTGCGGGTGTTTTCCGGCCGCCTGACGGCCGGGGAGGAGGTGCGCAACGCCACCCGGGGCGAAAACGAGCGTCCGGCCAGGCTTTTCGCCATGCACGCCAGCCACCGGGAAAAAATCGACACGGCCGTGGCCGGGGATATCGTCCTGGCCTCGGGCATGCGTTTCGCCAAGACCGGCGACACCCTGTGCCATGCCTCCGACCCCATCCTGCTGGAGAGCATCGCCGGGTACAAGCCGGTCATCTCCCTGGCCCTTGAACCGCGCAACGTGGAGGAGTCCGACCGCCTCAAGGAGGTTTTGGGCAAGCTTTTGCAAGAAGATCCCACCCTGGCCCTGGAGCATGACCAGGAGACGGATCAGATCATCCTGTCGGGCATGGGGGAGCTGCACCTGGAGGTGGTCCTGGAGCGGGTGCGCCGGGAATATAATCTTGCGCCGCGATCAGGAAATCCCCAGGTGGTGTACCAGGAGACGGTGTCCGGAGAGGGTGTGGGCGAGGCGGAATTTTTCCGGGAGCTGGCCGAGAAGGAGCATTACGGCCAGGTGTCCGTGCGGGTGTCGCCGCTTCCCCGGGAGTCCGGGCGCGACATCGGCTTTGAGATCGACCGGGCAGGATATCCCGCCGCCTGGATGGACGCCGTGGCCGAAGGCCTGGAGGACGGCCTGCAGGCCGGGGTGGCCAAGGGCTATCCGGTGCAGGACGTGCGGGTGCGGGTGGTGGGCATGCAGACCATGGACGGCAAATCCTCTCCCGTGGGCTACCGCATGGCCGCGGCCCAGGCCCTAAAGGCCGCTCTGGAGAAGGCCGGGCCCAGGCTTCTTGAACCCATCATGTTTCTTGAGGTCGCCGTGCCCGAGCAGTTCGTAGGCGACGTGGCCGGGCTTTTGGGATCGAGCGGGGCCAAGATCGAGAACATGTTCGATCGGGGCGGGGTGAAGATCGTCCAGGCCCTGGCCCCCCTGCGGCGGCTGTTCGGGTTCTCCACCAAACTGCGTTCCGCCACCCAGGGCCGGGCCGGTATGGTCATGAAGTTCTCCAAGTTCGACGTCCAGGGGTAGGCGGAGCATCTGTCCATGGCCACGCGCGACCACATCCCCCGCGACATTTCCCAGCGCTTCGACGTGCTCAAGATCCTGCTGGTGTTCGGGGTGGTCATGATCCACGCCGAGCGGATCATCACCGCCTACCTGCCCGATCCGCCGCTTAGCCTGCGCATTGTGACCGACTTTTTCAGCCAGAACCTGTTTCTGGCGTGCGTCCCGATCTATTTCGCCATATCCGGATATCTGTTCGCCTTGTCCTGCCCCCGGACGCCGGGGGCGTACGCCCGCATGCTCTGGAAAAAGACCCTGGGCATCGGCGTGCCGTACCTTTTCTGCAACAGCCTCGCTGTCGTCATCATCCTGCTTTTCCGGAAGATTCCCTATACCGGCGATTTTCACACCCTGGACGAGCGGGGGATCTTAAGCCTCATCACCGGCATCGGCGGCATGCCGATGATCGCCCCGCTGTGGTTTCTGCGCGACCTCCTGGTCATGTACGCCCTGGCCCCGGCGTTTCGGCTCGTGGCGGCGCACGCCCCCGTGGCCGGGTTGGCGGCGGTCTTCGTGATATGGTGTCTGCCCTTCGGGGACGCCGTGGGCGAGATCGGGCTGCGCGGGGCGTTTTTTTTCCAGGCCGGATTCACCCTGGCCGCGACCGGGGTCCCGCTGGCCCTGGGGCGGCGCGCCGTGGCGGTCCTGGGCACGGCCTATGCGGCGTTTCTGCTGGCCGGGACGTATGCCGGGATTGTGGGCATCGGGGCCTATCCGGTCGGCGTCCTGCGCGACATCGCCACGGTGTTCGGCGTACCGGTTTTCTTCGCGCTCTCCGCCTACCCCGGGCTACGCGACAACCGCCTGCTCCTTGGGCTTTCGCCGTACGCCTTCTTCCTGTACCTGTTGCACGAACCCACCCTGTCGTATCTGATCTATCTGACCCGGTTCGTGCTCATGCCGTCCGGTTTTTTTACCGGGATCGCGCTCTATGTCGGGGTGACGGCCCTGACCATCGTCGTGGTGCTTGGGGTGGGGGTGTTTTTGTGCCGCCATGCGCCGGGAGTGTACGGCTTTCTCACGGGCTTTCGGTTCCCGGCGCGGAAAGGGCGCCCTGCGACGCCGCAGGGGGGAGGCGGGTGATGCTGCGGCTGACCGGGGGCGTTTTCAAGGGGCGGCTGCTTGCGACCGCCGAGGCCAAGGGCTGCCGTCCGGCCACGGGCCGGGTGCGCGAGTCGCTTTTTTCCATGCTTGGCTCCATGGGCGTTTCCTGGCCCTCCTGCCGGGTGCTGGACCTCTTTGCGGGCAGCGGCAGCGTGGGGTTCGAGGCGGCCAGCCGGGGGGCGGCCGAGGTGGTGTTCGTGGAGAAAAACCCCCGGCTGGCGGCTCTTTTGCGTGCAAACATGGCCGGGCTGGGTATGAATCGGGACCAGGGCCGGGTGGCGGTCGCGGACGTGTTGGGCTTTCTGGCCAGGAAGGACCGGGCGGAATATGACGTGATCTTCGTCGATCCGCCTTACGGCCTGGACCTTTTGTCTCCGACCCTGGCCCGGATCGTAGCTGGCGGGCGTCTGGCGCCGGGAGGGCTTGTGGTGGCCGAGGTCGAGGCCGGTCTCGATCCGGCCCCGCTTGCGGCGGCGCCCGGCCTGGCGTATGCAACCGACCGACTGTTCGGTCAAACCAGGATTATGATATGGCGAACCCCAATGGATGCGTGGCCATCTACCCCGGAACCTTCGACCCCCTGACCAACGGCCACGTGTCGTTGGTTCGCCGGGCCCTCAAGATCTTCGGCACCATCATCGTGGCCGTGGCCGCGGATTCCGGAAAAACCCCCCTTTTCACGCGCGACGAGCGGGTGGCCATCGCCGAACAGGTGTTCGTCGAGGACCCCCAGGTCATGGTGGAGGGCTTTGACGGGCTGTTGGTGGACTACGTGGAGCGTCGCCGGGCCGACGTCATCGTGCGCGGGCTGCGGGCCGTGTCCGACTTCGAATACGAGTTCCAGTTGGCGCTCATGAACCGGCGTCTCAAGCGGCACATCGAGACCGTGTTCATCATGACCGACTACCGCTGGCTGTATATCTCCTCCACCATCATCAAGGAGGCGGCCCGACTTGGCGGCGACATCCGGGGATTGGTGCCGCATGTGGTCCTGGAGCAATTGTGCGAGCGTTACGGCGTTCCCGTGCCCCATGGCCCCCATGCCGGGGATGGGGCGTAAGGCCGCGTCCGTGCCCGCCATCCCGCTCGTTAGCCTGCTGGGGGCCACCGGCGCAGGCAAGACCGAGGCGGCCATCCGGTTGGCTGCGGCCTTTGGCGGCGAGGTGATCAACTTCGATTCCCGCCAGATCTACCGCGAACTTCCCGTGGTCACCGCCCAGCCCGCCCCTGAAGAGACCGCCCGCTGCCCGCACCATCTTTATGGGTTTTTGCCTGCGGTCTCCCGGCGTAGCGCCGGGAGGTACGCCCGGCTGGTCCACATCGTGGTCAGCCGGGTGCATGGGCGCGGGCGTCTGCCCATCCTGGTCGGCGGCACGGGGCTCTATCTGCGGGCCATCCTGTCCGGCCTGGCCGCCATCCCGGACGTCCCGGAGGCGGTGCGCCAGACCCTCGTCGAGGAGTGCGCCAGGCTGGGGCCGCAGGCCCTGCATGAGCGGCTCGCGGCCGTGGACCCTGCCAGTGCGGCGCGCATCGCCCCGGCCGACCGGCAGCGCATCACCCGGGCCCTTGAGGTCCACATGGCCACAGGGCGCACCCTTTCGGACTGGCATGCCCGGCAGCAGGCGGCGCCAGGACGATACGCCGCCGTCTCCCTCGGGCTTACGCCGCCGCCGGACCATGCCGACCGGCTTTCGCGGCGCATCGAGGCCATGATCGGGCAGGGGGCCGTAGCCGAGGTGGCCCGGGCGGCGGAGAAGTATCCGGACGGGGCCTGGGGGCTAAGCGGCATCGGCTGCGCCGAGATAATGCGCCACCTGTCCGGGGAGTTGTCCCTTGCTGCGGCCAAGGCCCTGTGGCTGCACAATACACGGGCCTACGCCAAGCGCCAGATGACCTGGTTTCGCAAGGAGCCGCAGGTGTCCTGGTTCGCCCCGGACGACCATGCGGGCATGGCGGAGGCGGTGCGCCAGGGGCTGGGGGCGGCGTGATTTCAGGGGGCGGACAGAAGCCGCAACTGGGCCGGGGCCAGAAACCAGCGCAGGGCGGCGGCCCGGGTGGGCAGTTCTGGGACCTCGAACAGGGCCACGGACCCGGACTCGAACCGCAGACGGCCCGCCGGGCCGCCGAAGAGCAGGGTGGAGGCCAGATGTTCGAGAAGGGGCGTCTGGGCGCAGCACAGGATGGACGTGGCCGGGGCGAGTCCGGCCAGAAAGGCCATGGCGGCCTCCACCTGGCCCGTTCCCGACAGGGAGGAATCGGCCAGGATGGCCTTTTCCGGAAAGCCCAGGGCCTCGGCCATGATTCTTGCGGTCTGGGCGGCCCGCAGGGTCCCGGCGCAGGCCACGGCCTCCACGGCGACGCCCATCCGCACAAATATCTGGGCCGCTTTCTGGGCCAGCCCACGGGCCACGGGCGTCAGGGGCCGGGCCGGGTCCACGTCCTGCGGCAGGCCGCTCCCAGAACGCATGAGGTATAAGTCCATGTCCGCCTCCGAAAAAAAATGCGCGCCCCTGACCGATAGCCCAAATCCCGGACGGGGAAAAGGCCGGGATGCATCCCGGGCCTGCGGGATGGGGAGGCGGCGGGCCCTGGCGCATCTGGCGGGACTTGCGGCCATGGCCGTGGTCTCGCCCGTGTCGCTGCTTGGGGCCGCTAATGACCCGCTGGCCGCCGTCCAGGGCATGCTTGATGCGGGCAGGCTCCAGGAGGCCGTGACCCGGCTTCGGCGCATAACGGCCGACGATCCGCGCAACGAACGGGCCTTTATCCTCCTTGGCCGGGCCTACGCCCAGGCCGAGAGGCCGACCGAGGCCCTGCAGGCCTTTCGCATGGCGCTACGCATCAATCCGTCCGACACCCATACCCGCATGCTGGCCGACATCCTGGCCCAGCGTCCCATTCCCGAGGCAGGCGGCCATGAGGCGAAAAGCGGCCGCCGTCAGTCGTCCCGGCTGGGAAAAACCGCCCAGGCCGAGCGCGAGGCCTTCCTGGCCGCCACGGGCGTCCCCCCCGGCCGGGGAGGGCCCATGCGGGTGGTGATCGACGCCGGGCACGGCGGACCTGACGCCGGGGGGATGTCCGCCTCGGGGCTTCGGGAGAAGGATGTGGCCCTTGACCTGGCCCTGCAGACAGCCCGCGAGCTTCAGGCGGCCATGGGCGGCAAGGCGTCGGTTTTTCTGACCCGGATGTCGGACGTGCCCTTGTCCCTGGAGGCCCGGGCGGTCTGCGCCGACCTGTATGCGGCGGATGTGGTCGTGTCCCTGCATGCCCCGTTCGTGGCGGATGCGGGCATGTCCGGTCTGCATGTCTTTCACTACGCCCCGGGTGGCGGCGGGCAGGGGGATGCGGCCCGGGCCGTAGCCGCCTTCGAGAATCGGCTGGCCCGCGCCCTGCCCGGGTTTCCCCGGGCCGGATGGGACGGCCTGGAGGCCGGGCTTGTCCGAAGCGGCGCGGCGACGTGGCGTGTGGAGCAAGGGGCCCGGATGGCCGCCGCACTGTGGCGACAGCTGGGCCAGGGGCCGTTTGCCGGAAAGGGCGGGGAGGGGGGCGCCGATCTGACCATCCTGTCCGCCATGCCGACCCCGGCGGTTTTCGTGGCGGCCGGGTTTCTCTCCAACCCCGCTGACGCGGCGATTTTAGAGGACGCCGCCCGCCGCAGGGAACTGGCCGGACGTGTGGCGCAGGCCCTGGCGGCCGCGTGCCAGGCCCGGGCGGACTAGGCCGCGTCGTATGGCCAAGCATCCGGAAAGAGGAAACAAGACCTTGCCTGACGCGGTACATGGGGCTACATTGCAGCCAATCCTCACAAGGGCGTGCGCATGGGCCTCGGCGAGCGAAACTGGACCATCCCCAATCTCCTGACCATCTTCCGGGTGCTTTTGACCCCGGTGTTCGTGGTGCTTTTCATGCAGGAGCGCTTTTTTTCAGCCCTTGCGACCTTCGGCGTGGCCGGGCTCACCGACGCCCTGGACGGAACCATCGCCCGCATCCTGCACCAGCGTTCCCGGCTGGGGGCCATGCTTGATCCCCTGGCGGACAAGATCCTGCTGGTCACCTCGTATATCTGTCTGGCGCTCAAGGACTGGATTCCGGGCTGGCTGGCCGTGGTGGTGGTCAGCCGGGACGTGATCATCGTGGGGGGGCTGGCGGTGCTGTCGTTTTCAGGCGTGGACGTCAAGGAGCGCATCCATCCCATCCTCATCAGCAAGATCAACACCATGTCCCAGATGCTTCTGATCCTGGCCGTGCTGGGCGGGCGGGCCTTTTACGGCACTGGCGACGTGGCGGTCCTGCGGCTGGTCCAGGACGGCTTGGTGGCGGCGGTGGCCATTTTGAGCGTCGTGTCCTGTGCGGTGTACATCTACAAGTGGTTCGGCTCGTTTCCCACAGACGGCAGAAACGGCAACGGCGGCTAGGGATGCCTGCGGCAGACGAAAAAGGCCCCGGGATCAGTGATTCCGGGGCCTTGTGGCGTCAGATGCCGTCGAACTATTTCTTTTCGACCGGTTCGTCGTCTTTTTTCGGGGTCACGTCGATCTCTTCCGGCTCGCTGGTGGCCTTCTTGAAGTTCTTGATGGCCTTGCCCATGCCCGCGCCGATCTCGGGCAGCTTGTTCGCGCCGAAAATAACCAGTATGATGACCAGAATGATGAGCAGTTCCGGGATGCCGATTCCAAACATGCTGCGCCTCCGCGATTTGACGTGAGGCAGCCTATACACGCGCCGCCCTGGCAGGTCAAGGAACGCGCCCCTGCGGGGGGGCGTGGCAGGGCCTGACAGGCGTCGATTCCGGATGGAGGAGCCATGGGCGGCGTGGTGCGACCGCTTCCCGGACGCCAGTGTCGGCATTTCGTCCGGGGGCGGTGTTTTCTTGAAGAACACCGCAATCCCGGTCTGGACCAGGGAGTGCGCTGCAGCGCGTTTGTGCGTCTGTGCCAGGCCTTTGACGCGCACATTCATCGTTCCGAGGCCTTTGGCCTGGACGAGGCCGCCGCCGCACGCATCTGGAGCGAGCGGTTTCCCCGGCTGATCGACCGGGAAGGCTGTTGCCGGAATTACCAACCCGGTGATAATGAGGCCTTCCTCGGCTGCGCGCATGGCGAGGGGGACATCTGTCTTCTGACCATGCCGCCGTGTCCGGGACAGTGTCCCTGGTATGTCCTTGCCCGCGAACCCTCGACCACTGGATGACGCCGTGCCCACACCCAACGCCCCTGCCTCGCCGCCGTGCGTGTTTTTCCCATGCATGCACGCCGGGTTGTTGCCGCACGGCCTGACCGATGCGGCCGTTTTTTTCGATCCCGGCCTGGCCCCGGCCGCTTCCGAACCAGGGGAAGGGCCGTACTTCCGCCCGTCGGGGCTGCCCCTGGCCCCGGCCGAACTGGCGGCCGTCCTTTTGCAGTACGAGGCCCTGGAGCGGGAGGTCAGGACCCCCCGGGAGCTTGACGCCTTTTTTTCCTCGCGTTTCGAAGACGCCTTTCCCGAGACCGCCCATGGCATCGAGGACGCCCTGCGTGACCGGATGCGGCCCGGCCCGTCTGCGGCCGAGCGGGCTGCGGCCGCCAAGGCCCAGGTGGGCTTGTGCCTGGCCTGGAGGCTGGAGGAGAAGGTTTTGGAGCTGTCCGGGCTTGGCGGCGGGGTCGAGAAATCGCTTCAGGATTTCGCCGCAAACCTCGGCCTGACCGACGACGACGCCGACGAACTGCCGCCTGGGCTTCTGGACGGGACCGGCCTGACCGACAAGGACACCCTGGCCGGAGAATTTCGCGGTCCCTGGCGGCCGATCCTGGACGCCATGCTGCGTTTTCTGCCTGCCGGGACGGCCCTGGCGCTCACCGACCCCCAGATTGTCGATACCCTGGTCGACGCCGGGGTGGTGAACCGGGAGACGCCCTCGCCACAGGCCGACGCCCTGGTCCCGGACTCCTTCCGTGGCCGTTTCGCGGCCGCGACCCTGCCCGGCTGGCGGCTTCTTTTGGACACCCGGCCGCGTCCCGGCACCCCCTGGCTCGATGCCCCCCGAACCGTCCTTGTCGCCGTTTTTACGGAGGAATGATCGTGCGTTACGTGTGTTCCCCCCTGTCCGTTCCGGCCGAGCTTACAGGCATCCGCGGGGTCGTTTTCGACTGTGACGGCGTCCTGGTCGATTCCCTAGACGCCAACCGCATGTACTACAACCTCATCCGGGAGCGTATGGGCCTTTTGTCCATGACCCCGGAGGAGGAGGACTACGTCCACGCCCATTCCGTGATGATGTCCCTGGCCCGGATCATCCCGCCGGAGCGCATGGACGAGGCCCAGGCGGTCCGGCGCGACTTCGACTACCGGGACATCATGCCCTACGTCTACCTGGAGCCGGGGCTTCGGGAGATTTTGGTCCTTTTGCGCCAGAAAAACGTGCGCCTGGGGATCTTGACCAACCGCACCAACACCATGGAGCTGGTCCTTGAGACCTTCGACCTGTCGCTTTTTTTCTCCCCGGTGATCACCGCCGGGCGCATCAGCCATCCCAAGCCCAGTCCCGAGGGCCTGCACCGCATCATGGCCGCCTGGGAGCTGTCCCGGGAGCAGGTGGCCTACATCGGGGACACGGCCCTGGACGAACGGGCCGCCCGGGCGGCAGGGGTCCATTTCTGGGCCTACAAAAACCCGGCCCTTTTAGCCGCCATGCACATCCCAAGCTATGACAGCCTGCGCCTGTGTCTGCGCAAGGCCCTGCCCGATCCAGGGGCCTAGGGCATGGCCCAGCCGCCGCTTTCCGGCCGGTTGGCCCGGGAAGCGGCGGCCCTGGCGCGCCGGACGCCGGGCGTGGTGAAAAATCCCCTTGATTTGCCGGAAGTGCTGTGCCACCTTTCAGGCAGAGGGCGCGTTCGACGAGACACGCGTGCCTGAAGGAGCGGCAATGCAGATAGTCGGCCTTTTTTTCCGGGCGGTGGCGCTGATCATCGACACCGTGCTCATGCTCTATTTCTGGGTGGTGATCATTTCAGCCCTGTTGACCTGGGTCAGGCCCGATCCCTACAATCCCATCGTACGTTTCCTCTCCGCCATCACCGAACCGGTCTATTACCGCATTCGGCGTCTGGCCCCCTTTCTTGTGGTCGGAGGCTTCGACCTGACGCCCATCGTGGTGATTTTGGCCATCCAGTTCTTGCGCAGCTTCCTGGTGCCGGCCCTGATGGTCGTGGGGTCGTCCGGGCCGCCCATGTAAGGGGACGCACGCGACGTGACCATCTCCAAAAGCGACCTGCTGACGCACACGTTTACGAAAAAATTTTTCGGCTACCGGCCTGTCGAGGTCGATGCGACCCTGCGCGAGGCGGCTGAAACCCTGGGCCGTCTGGCCGGGGAGCGTGCCGAACTTCTGCGCAGGCTAGCAGAGATGGAGAGGGATCTGCGGGAATACCGGGAGCGCGAGGCCACCTTGCGCGACACCCTCATGGCCACCCAGACCATTGTGGGGGACATGAAGGAGAAGGCCCGCAGCGAGGCCGCAGCCCTGGTGGACGAGGCCAGGAAACGCTCTGATGCGCTTGTTGGCGAGGCCAGGGGCCGGGTGGCTGCGGAACATGCCCGGCTCGACGCCCTGGCGCGCCAGCGGGAGCGCTTCGAACAGCAGATGCGCGATCTGCTTTTGGCCCATGCCAGGCTTTTGAACGCCTCGGACGAGATGCGCGACGGCGAGGCCGCGCCTTCGCCTCTGGAGGGGGCGAAGGCCCTGGATGCGTCCCGGTCCCTGGAGGGGACGGGCGGGGATTTCGTGTTTGGCGAGGAAACGGCGTGAGCGGCGACGCGCCGGAATTCGTGGCCCGACAGGGGCCGCAGCGATGGACCGTGCTGATCTGGGCCAAACCCGGCGGCTCGGCGGATATGGTGGACGGCGTCCTGGATGGACGCGTGGTGGTCAAGGTTCGAGCCAAGGCCGTGGACAACAAGGCCAACCAGGCCATTGCGGCCGTTTTGGCCGACCGCCTGGGGCTTCGGTCCAGACAGGCGGAGGTGGTGTCGGGGCGTGCCTGCCGTCGCAAGACGGTGGCGGTCACGGCCCCTGAAGAACCCGATTGGAGCGTTTTGGCGTAAGGCCGGGATGCTTCGCAACTTCAAGCGGAAAGGGAGACAGGACCATGGAAGCGCGCGATCTGGAGCTCATTTCCATTCATGGCGAGAATGACGCGGAACTCAAGGCCCTGTACGAGGAGCACGTATCGTACGAGAAGATCCTGGAGAAGATGGAAAGCAAACCCTTTCTGACCCCGGCCGAGACCCTTGAGCTCAAGGAGATAAAGAAGAAGAAGCTGGCCGGGAAGACCAAGATGGAAGCTATCCTCACGAAATACAGAAAGACCGAGGAGAACTGAAATGGAATTGAGCGGGGCGCAAATCCTTCTGGAATCCTTGCGCAGGGAAGGGGTTGATGTCGTCTTCGGGTTTCCCGGCGGCGCGGTGATAGACATCTATCACCAGCTGCCCAATTACCCGGTCAAGCACGTTTTGGTGCGTCACGAACAGGGGGCCATCCACGCCGCTGACGGCTACGCCCGGGCCTCGGGCAAGGTCGGCGTATGTCTGGTAACCTCCGGTCCCGGGGCCACCAACACCGTGACGGGCATCGCCACCGCCTACATGGACTCCATTCCGGTGGTGATTTTCACCGGACAGGTTCCCACCCCGCTTATCGGCAACGACGCGTTTCAGGAAGTGGACATTGTGGGCATCACCCGCTCCTGCACCAAGCACAATTATTTGGTGAAGGACGTGACCAAGCTGGCCCACACCATCAAGGAGGCCTTCTATCTGGCCTCCTCGGGGCGGCCGGGGCCGGTGCTGGTGGATATCCCCAAAGACGTGCAGCAGGCCGTGACCGAGTACAAGTACCCAAAGACCATCAAGATGCGCAGCTACAACCCCACCTTCGAGCCCAACGTCAAGCAGGTGCGCAAGGTGGCCGACCTCATCTCCAAGGCCAAAAAGCCCATCATCTACGCCGGGGGCGGGGTCATCTCCTCCAATGCCCACGAGGAGCTGACCTGGCTGGCGCGCACCTTGAAAATACCGGTTACGGCCACGCTCATGGGCCTGGGCTGCTTTCCCGGCGACGATCCGTTGTGGCTTGGGATGCTTGGCATGCACGGCACCTTTGCGGCCAACCACGCCATCAACAACGCCGACCTCATCCTGGCCATCGGTTCGCGTTTCGATGACCGGGTCACGGGGAAAATCAGCGAGTTCGCCAAAAAGGCCACCATCGTGCACATCGACGTGGACCCCACGTCGATCCAGAAAAACGTGCTGGTGCATGTGCCCGTGGTCTCGGACTGCCGGGCCTTCCTTCTGGCCCTGAACCGGGAAATGGCCCCGCGTCTGGACGATGGCACGGCCTCGCCCTCCCATGAGAAATGGCTGGCCCAGGTGGACGAGTGGGCGACCGACCACCCGGTCACCTATTCCCACGAAGGCACGGCCATAAAACCCCAGGCCGTGGTGGAGACCATCTACAGGCTGACCGGGGGCAAGGCCATCATCACCACCGAGGTGGGCCAGAACCAGATGTGGGCGGCCCAGTTTTACCGCTACCACACCCCGCGCACTTTCTTGAGTTCCGGGGGCCTGGGGACCATGGGCTACGGGTTCCCGGCGGCCATCGGGGCCCAGATGGCCTTTCCGGACAAGCTGGTCATTGACGTGGCCGGGGACGGCTCCATCCAGATGTGCATCCAGGAGCTGGCCACGGCCGTGTGCTACGGGCTGCCGGTGAAGATCGTGATCTTAAATAACGGCTATCTGGGCATGGTCAGGCAGTGGCAGGAGCTTTTCTACGGCAAAAACTACTGCGCCACCTGCCTGGATGTGGCCCCGGATTTCGTGAAGCTGGCCGAAGCCTACGGCGCGGCGGGCTACCGGGTCACGGACCCGGCCGAGGTGGAGAAGACCTTGAAGGAGGCCTTCGCCCTGCCCCGGACGGTCATCGTGGACATTGTCGTGGACCGGGAAGAAAACGTCTATCCCATGGTCCCGGCCGGAAAGCCCTTAACCGAAATGCTTCTGGTCTAGGGAGGCCACGTCATGCGTCACATCATTTCCATTCTGGTGGAGAACGAGCCGGGCGTCCTGTCCCGGGTGGCGGGGCTTTTCAGCGGCCGGGGATTCAACATCGAGACCTTAAATGTGGCCCCGACGCTGACCCCCGGGCTTTCGATCATGACCATCACCACCCACGGCGACGAGCAGATCATCGAGCAGATCATCAAGCAGCTGCGGAAGCTGGTGACCACGCTGAAGGTTGTCGACTTAAGCGAGGCCAGTTCCGTGGAGCGGGAGATGATGCTTTTGCGGGTGGACGCCGAGGGGACCAAGCGGGCCGAGATACTTCGCATCGTGGACATTTTCCGGTGCAAGGTGGTGGATGTCAGCCCCGACGAGCTCATCATCGAGGTCACCGGGGAGCAGGGCAAGCTCACGGCGCTGATCAATCTGTTGCAGCGCTACGGCATCAAGGAAGTGGCCCGAACCGGGGCCGTGGCCCTGCGCCGGGGCATGCAGGGATAGGCGGATGCGGCCGACAGGCCGCGACAGACTGGTTTTCCAGACAAATCCTCATGCCGGGGGGCGTTTTTCCCCTCGGACATGGCATGATCGAAAGGAGCGACGATGAAAATCTACTATGACCAGGATGCGGATCTGACCCTTTTGGCTAAAAAAACCGTGGCCATCATCGGCTACGGCAGCCAGGGCCACGCCCATGCCCTGAATCTGCGCGATTCCGGCGTGAACGTGGTCATCGGCCAGCGTCCTGGCGGGGCCAACTGGCAAAAGGCCAAGGAAGACGGGTTCTCCCCGGTCAGCGCCGGGGATGCGGCGGCCCAGGCCGACGTGATCATGATCCTTGTGCCTGACCAGACCCAGCGGAGCCTGTATGAAAACGAGATCAAACCCAACCTGACGGCGGGCAAGATGCTCATGTTCGCCCACGGCTTCAATATCCACTTCGGCCAGATCGTGCCCCCGCCGGACGTGGACGTGGCCATGTGCGCGCCCAAGGGCCCGGGCCATCTGGTGCGCCGGGTGTACACCGAGGGCGCAGGCGTGCCCAACCTCATCGCCGTGCACCAGGACGCCACGGGCAAGGCCACGGACATGGCCCTGGCCTACGCCAAGGGCATCGGCGGCACGCGCGGCGGCGTTTTGACCACCACCTTTAAGGAAGAGACCGAGACGGATCTTTTCGGCGAGCAGGCCGTGTTGTGCGGCGGCGTATCGGAATTGATGAAGGCCGGTTTCGAGACGCTGGTTGAGGCCGGATACCAGCCGGAGATCGCCTATTTCGAGTGCCTGCATGAAATGAAGCTCATCGTGGACCTCATCTACGAGGGCGGTCTGGCCCGCATGCGCTACTCCATCAGCGACACCGCCGAGTACGGCGACTACACGCGCGGCCCGCGCATCGTCACCGACGAGACCCGCAAAGAGATGCGCAAGATTCTCAAGGAAATCCAGCAGGGTGAGTTCGCGCGCGACTTCATTCTGGAAAACGCCGCCGGCAAGCCCCATTTCCTGGCCATGCGGCGCATCAATGCCGAGCACCTCATCGAAAAGGTGGGCGGCAAGCTGCGGGGCATGATGAGCTGGCTGAAAAAATAGGCTCGACAACGCGGGCCGGGCCTGGCGGCGCGGCCTTGGAGGGGCGCCATGGAGTGCTTGTCTCGAATCTGCCGCGCCATAGCGGCCTGTGCGGTGTGGATTGTGGCGGCTGCGGCGATTCTGGGACTTACGGCCGGGGGCTTTGGTCTGACCCGGGCCCTGGCCGCCACGCAAGGGACTCCGCCTGCCTCGCCCACAGCGCGTCCGGACATCGAACAGGGCGAGCCTGAGGAGTTGAGCTTTTTCCAGTGGATGGAGAAGGCCAGGGCCGGGGATGTGGAGGCCCAGTGCAACGTCGGCGTGTTCTACGTCAACGGCCAGGGCGTGCCCCGGGACTACCAGGAAGGCATCGGCTGGCTCTACAGGTCGGGCAACATGGGATACGCCCATGCCCAGTACCTGTTGGCCACGCTGTACAGCCAGGGCTTCGGAGAGACCACGTCTGATCCGTTCCGGTCCTGGTTCTGGGCTGCGCTGGCCTCGGCCAACCAGACCCTGCCGGAGAATGAACGTGGACGCTCCCTGAAAATGATGTCGGCGGCCGAGAGCGCTCTGTCCGCGCAGCATCTGGCTGGGGCGCAGAAGATGGCCAAGGACTGGTGGGAGGGACGGGCGGCGGCGCCGCGCTGATCCCGGATAACGAATCCTGACGGGCCGCCGCCTGTGACGGGCCTCTGGCCTGGACGGGCGGCGGCCGTGTCGTGTGCGGCGATAGGTAAAACATGGTTGTACGTTGTGTGCTGTTTTTTGCCCGGGTGTTGCGGCCGATTCGGACACGTCGCCGTGCGCCGGGCTTGTGGCTTGCGTTTGCGGCGGCCACGCTTTTTTGTGCGCCGACCCTGGGGTACGGGGCTGCCGGCAAGATCGACACCAGCGGCTTCACCGCCTATTACGCGGCCCAGAGCCAGGCCCTGCACGTCCATCTGGGCCGGGTGGTGGACGTCTACGCCGATCTGGCGCGGCGCGGCGCCGTAGGGCCCATGAAGGACGTCCTGGCGGCCCGGGGGACCCTTTCGGCCTGCTGGGAGCTTTTTTTGAACGCCGGGGACATGGTGTACATCTATGACCGCATCGATCCCTCCTGCGAGAAATCCGTGAAGGGGGTGGGGGAGCTTTTGCGGGCGGGGCTGGCCGTGGTGGCCGGAAAAATCGAGAAGGAACTGCAATGGCTCGACGTGTCGATGAAAAACCTCAAGGGGCAGCCTGTCCTTGGTGAGCTGACAGCCGCCGCCAAGGATTTTCGCGACACGGCCGCCGCCCTGCGCCGTTTTTCCGTGGATTTCGCCAAGCCTGTTCCCCCGGCCGAGCCTCCCGTGCGCCCGGGCGGGAAGCCCGCCCTGCCTGGACCGGCTACGCCGCACAGTCCCGTTGTTCCTGGCGCCCAGGTGGGAGGCTCGACGCCCGGGAAGGCCCCCTGATGTTCGGCGTCGATCCGTTTTTCTCCGATCTGTCCGGGTATGCGGCGGGATTTCTGACCACCGTGGCCTTTTTGCCCCAGGTGCTCAAGACCTACCGGTCGCGCTCGGCCCGGGACATCTCCCTGGTCATGTATCTGGTGTTCACGGCGGGCATCCTGCTGTGGCTGGCGCATGGCCTGTTTGTCGGCTCCGGCCCGGTGGTGGCCGCCAACAGCGTGGGCTTGGTCCTGTCCGGGGCCATGCTGGTCATGAAGATCGTGTTTGACCGTACTGGCTCGAAAAAATAGCCTTGAACGTATCGACGTATCGTAATATAATCGATGCGTACATGCTGCTGGTCGGGAGGGGGTAAGCGGCCCTGCGACCAAACTGATGCAGGGGCGGCCTTGCCGCAGACATCCGTCAGCCATGCAGGTCAGGGCGGCCGGACGCCGAAAGGCGTTGATTTCTTCGCCCACTGCATGCACTATCCGCAACTTTCACTTGCCCGGGAGAGCACCATATGCCCATTGCCGAGAAAATGCGCGAGATTGCGGCCCGTGTAGGGTCTGAGCATGTTTACCGGACCGTGTACGACGAGAATCTGTGCGTCCTGGTTCCGGGCAAGGAAGACATCAGCGATGATATTTTGAAGACGTTCGCCCGGATCGACTTCGCCGGAAAAAGCGTGGTCGATCTGGGCTGCAACTTCGGCTTCTTCACGTTCTATGCGGCGCGTCTCGGGGCGAGCGAGGTGGTGGGCGTGGACCGGGAGCGGGGGGTGTTGCAGGGGTGTGAAGCGCTAAAGCGTCACTTTAACTCCTTGGCCAGCTTCGAGGCCCACGACATCTACGACCCGGCCTGCACCCTGCCCGGGCGGACCTTCGACATCGCCATGCTGGTGGAGTTTATCGGCAAGACCTTTATCGTGGAAAACAGAATCGCGTCCACCCTGGCCTTTCTGGAGCGGCTGTCCGAGCGGGAGTTGATCCTGTCGGTGCAGAAGATCTACTGGATCAGAAAGGAGCTGGGGGCCTCGCCGGACGCCCTGCGGGCCATGTATACCGAGCGCTACGTGCGCGGCGGCTCGTTTTATCTGCTCGACTACGTGCGGGACTTCTTCGCGCCGCGTTGGCGCATGGAGCCCATTTCCGAGATGGCCGAGGGCTACGAGAAGCCCAGAAAGCTCCTGCGTTTCGTTCCGGCCTAGACAGGCGGCGCTATTCGGCCTTCCACAGGGTCTGGGCCGGGGTGAACGCCGCGTCGAGTTCGGGGCTTATGGCCAGAAGCGCCGTGGCCCCTGCCCGGGTCAGGCGCACATGCCGGTTCGGTTCCAGCCCGGCCCGTCTGGCCTCGCCTTCCCACCGGGCCACCTCTTCCAGAAGCATGTCCTCAAATTCCGGCCGCGTCTCGGCCGGGCCGTCGTAGCTGGCCATCACGGTCCAGCCGTCGCCATTTTGTCCTTCGCTCATGACCTGTCCTTTCACGGCTCATGTAGTACGCCGCGTCATTTCCATATAAAGAAACCGGCCGTCCCGTCACGGGATTCCAAAGGGCGACGCCATCTGGCCCCCGGAGGGCTCCTCCACGGCCGTCTTGCCGCCACGCCTAGGCCACGTCCCACACCGGCCCGGCCGGGGTGTCCATGACCTCCACGCAAAGGGCCGAAAGCTCGTCGCGGATGGCGTCGGAGCGGACGAAGTCCTTGCTTATACGCGCCGCAAGGCGTTCGGCCATGAGCGCCTCCACCTTGACGGCGTCAATGCCCTTTCGGGTCAGGCGGCTGGTCTTGAGGCGGGCCTTGAACTCGGCCGGGTCCGTGCCGAAGACCCCGAGCACGGCGGCGTACCCGGCCATGTCGGCCAGGAACCGGCGGCATAGGTCGGGCACGTCCTTGCATTTGGCCAGGGCCTTGTCCTCCAGGACCCGGTTCACCAACCGGATCATGCCGAAGACATGCCCCAGGGCGGCGGCGGTGTTGACGTCGTCGTCCATGGCCTCGGCGTAGCCAGCCTCCAGGCGGGTCATCTCCCCGGCCACATCGGCGGGCAGGGCGGCCCCCGACCACTTGGTGCGGCTAAGGGCCGCCTGGGCCGTCTCCAGGGCGGCGTAGATCCTCTTGATGCCCTTTTCGGCCTCGTCCATGGCCGTGTCGGAATAGTCCAGGGGGCTTCGGTAGTGGGCCGAGACCAGGAAAAAGCGCAGCACCTCGGGCAGATACCCGGCGTAGATGTCGCGCAGGGTAATGAAGTTGCCCAAGGACTTGGACATCTTTTCGGTGTTGATGCGCACGAAGCCGTTATGCACCCAGAAGCGGCAAAATTCCCGGCCAAGCGCGGCCTCGCTCTGGGCGATCTCGTTTTCGTGGTGGGGAAAGATCAGGTCCTGGCCGCCGCCGTGGATGTCCAGGGGCAGGTCGAGAAGCCCCTCGCTCATGGCCGAGCACTCCAGGTGCCAGCCCGGGCGGCCCTTGCCGTAGGGGCTGTCCCACATGGGCTCGCCGGGTTTGGCCGCCTTCCACAGGGCGAAATCCAGGGGGTCCTCCTTTTCCTCGCCGGGCGCGACGCGCGCCCCGGAACGCAGGTCCTCCACGTCGCGGCCCGAGAGCTTGCCGTAGTCCGCAAAGGAACGCACCCGGAAATAGACGTCGCCGGACGGCGTGGCATAGGCGTGGCCTTTGTCGATCAGGCGCGCGGCCAGCTCCAGCATGGGGCCGATGTAGGCCGTGGCCCGGGGTTCGGCGTCGGCGCGCAGTATCCCCAGGGCGTCCATGTCCTCGTGGAAGGCGGCGATGTATTTCTCGGCCACCTCCTCGGAGGGCAGTCCCTCGGCGTTGGCCTTTTTGATGATCTTGTCGTCCACGTCGGTGAAGTTGCGCACGAAATGTACGGCGAGTCCCTGGCTGCGCAGGTAGCGCACCAGGACGTCGAAGACCACGCAGGAACGGGCGTGGCCGATGTGGCACAGGTCGTAGGCCGTGATCCCGCACACGTACATGTTGACCTGGCCGGGGATGCGCGGGGTGAAGACCTCTTTGGAGCGGGTCTGGGTATTGTAAAGCTGCATGGGCTTCTCCGGTCGAAGGGGTGGTTTGTCAAAGCAAAGGGGGCGGGCAAAGTCAAGTGCGGCCCCGGTCCCGGGGAGGCGGGGGCGCATCCGGCGATCCGGACGTCAGGCGGCCGTTTGGCGTCGTGTCGCCTGTCGTGGCCCCAGGCGGCTAGCCCTTGTCCCCGAAGGCCTGGGCGATGATCCTCTTGCTGGGCGGGCGGGTGAAAAGGCTCACCAGGGGGACGACCGCAAAGGGCGCGATCATGGCCGCGCTTGAGGCGATGGGCGATTTGGCCGGCCCCAGGATGAAAAAAAGCCCGATATTGACCACAAGCCCGGTGGCCATTCCCGCCTTGACCCCGGCCTTGGTGGCCCGCTTCCAGAACAGGCCGTAGAGGTAGGGGGCCATGAAGGCCCCGGCCACCGCGCCCCAGGATAGCGACATGAGCGTGATGATGATGTCGAAGTCGTAGCGGGCGATGACGTAGGAGAAGACGATAAAAATCGCCGAAAGCAGGCGGATCAGAAACACCGAGGCCTTGTTGGAGACCTCGGGATTGACGTGGCCCTTGTACAGGTCGATGGCCACGGCCGAGGCCGAGACCAGGACCAGCGACGACAGGGTGGACATGGAGGCCGAGAGCACCAGGAGCAGGATGAGCGCCATGAGCGCCTCGGGCAGGTTGTTTTTGAGCATGTCCGGGATGAGCCGGTCGAAATTGGCCGCGCCCGACGGCGAAAGCGGCGGGGCGTCGTAAAAAAGATGGGACATGGACCCGGTGAAATAGGCCGCAAACCCGATGATGACGGCGAAGAGGCAGGTGGCCCAGGCGGCCTTGGTGATGACCGACTCGTCCTTGACGGCGTAGAACTTCTGCACCATCTGGGGCAGGCCCCAGGTCCCGAACGAGGTCATGAACACCAGGGCGCACAATAAAAGCGTGCCGGGTTGTTTTTCAACCGGCATGTGCAGGAGGTGTTTGACCGGGATGGCCGCCAGAACCTCGGACAGCCCGCCGCCCTTTTGCACCAGCAGGTAGACCATGACGATGGACCCGAATATCATGATGATGCCCTGGACGAAGTCCGTGAAGGCGATGGCGAAATAGCCGCCGAGCACCAGATACAGGCCCGTGATGCCGATCATGATAAGCAAGGCCGTATCAAAGGAGATGTTGAAATTGGCCTCGAAGAGGTAGCCCAGGCCCTTGAAGACCGAGGCCGAATAGGGGAGCAGGAACACGAAAATGATGAGCGCGCTGATGATTTTCAGGTATTTCCCGTCGTAACGCTCCTGCAGAAACTCCGGCATGGTCATGACGTCGAGGTTTTTGGTCATGCGCCGGGTACGCCTGCCCAGCACCAGCCAGGCCGCAAGCGACCCGAACACGGCGTTTCCGGCGGCGATCCACAGGGTATTGAGACCATAGGCCCAGCCGAGCTTTCCGGCGAACCCGATAAAAAGCACGGCGGAAAAGTAGGTCGTGCCGTAGGCCACGGCCGACACCCAGGGGCCGATGCTGCGCCCGCCCAGGAAGAAGTCGTTTAGGGACGAGGTACGGCGCATGCCCCACACGCCGACCCCGATCATGAAGGCGAAAAAGACGCATAAAAGGATGATGGAAAACATGAAGGGCCACGCTCCCGGTGTTTGGGCGTCCCGGCCCGGCGGACCGGACGGGGCGGAGGGTTGTCCCGGCCGCAGGTCCGCCTGCGGCCGGGCGCGCAAGTGCTACTTCATGGCCTCGGGGAACATCTCGCCGGCCAGTTCGCGCAGTTTGTATTTCTGGATCTTGCCGCTGGCGGTGATGGGATAGCTGTCCACGAAGGCCACGTATTTGGGGATTTTGTGCCAGGCGATCTGGCCCCGGCAGTAGTCGCGCACGTCCTCGGGGGCCATGGTCACGCCTTTTTTGAGGATGATGAAGGCCCCCACCTCCTCGCCGTACTTGCGGCTGGGCACGCCTGCCACCTGCACGTCGGAGACGCCCTCCAGGGTGTAGAGGAACTCCTCGATCTCACGGGGATAGATGTTCTCGCCGCCCCGGATGATCATGTCCTTCAGGCGCCCGGTGATGGCCAGATAGCCGTTTTCGTCCATGGTTCCCAGGTCGCCGGACCTGAGCCAGCCGTCAGGGGTGATGGCCTTGGCCGTGGCCTCGGGGTTGTTGTAGTAGCCCTTCATCAGCGAATAGCCCCGGCAGCAGACCTCGCCCTGGACCCCATGCGGCACGTTCTGGCCGGTCTCGGGGTCGCGCACGCAGACCTCGATGTGCGGCAGAGCCTTGCCCACGGACTCCACCCGGTAGTGCAGCGGATCGTCGGGGGTGGTCTGGGTCATGACCGGGGAGTTCTCGGTCAGGCCGTAACAGATGGTGATCTCCTTCATGTACATCAGGTCCATGACCTGGCGCATGACCTGGATGGGGCAGGGGGAACCGGCCATGATGCCCGTGCGCAGGCAGGAGAAGTCGAACTTTTTAAAGAGCTTGTGCTCCAGCATGGCGATGAACATGGTGGGCACGCCGTAGACCGCCGTGCACCGCTCCTGGTCGATGGAGGACATGACCGACACCGGATTGAAGGCCTCCACGATGACCATGGCCGCCCCATGGTTGACGCAGGCCATTACCCCCAGCACGCATCCGAAGCAGTGAAAAAGCGGCACCGGCAGACAGACCCGGTCCTTGGGCGAGAAGCGCTGCCGCTGCCCGATCCAGTAGCCGTTGTTGACCACGCTTTTGTGGGAGAGCATGACCCCCTTGGGAAAGCCCGTGGTGCCCGAGGTGTACTGCATGTTCACCACGTCGTCGGGGTGCAGGGCGGCCTGGCGCTCGGCGTACTCCTCGTCCGTGACCATGCGCGCCATCCCCAGCACCTCGGGGATGTTGTACATGCCCCGGTGTTTTTCGTGGCCCAGGAAGAAGACGCGTTTCAAGTGAGGGAAGGTGGTGCTCTTGATGCGGCCGCGCTCCATGCTGCGCAGCTCCGGGGCCAGATCGTAGAGGATCTGGATGTAGTCCGAGTCGCGAAAGCCGTCGATGATGAAGATGTTTTCGCACTCGGAGTTGGTGAGCAGGTACTTGAGCTCGTTTCTTTTGTAGTTGGTGTTCACCGTGAGCAGGATGGCCCCGATCTTGGCCGTGGCGAACTGCAGGGCCACCCAGTAGGGCACGTTGGTGGCCCACACGGCCACCTTCTCGCCCTTTTGCACGCCAAGGGCCATAAGCCCCTTGCCCAGGTCGTCGGTGAGCTTGTCGAACTGGGAGTAGGTCAGGCGGAAGTCGCGGTCCACATAGACCACGGCCTCGGCATCGGGGTTGGCCGCCGCGGTCTTGGCCAGAAGCTGGCCCATGGTCAGATCGAACAGGGGAGTGTCGTCGGACATGGTCGGCGCCCCCTATTCCGGGAAATACAGAACGGCGTAAATCTGGGCCGGTTCCGTTCCCGCACAGCCCACATGGTGGGGCACGATGGAATTGAAGTAGATGCTGTCGCCGGGGCTAAGGACGTGGGTCTCCCTGGCCATGACCACCTCCACCTGGCCAGACACCGCCACGATGAACTCCTCGCCCTCATGGGAGGACAGGGAGACGTCCGCCCCTTCGGCCTCGGGCTGCATCTCGATGAAAAACGGCTCCATGTGCCGGTCGGACTTGCCCGCGCCCAGGGAGTGGAAGGTCAGGCCCTCGCCCTTTCTGGCGGCGCCCGTGTGCAGCACCACGTCGTCGCCGCGGCCCAGGTCCTGGCAGCGCACCAGACAGCAGTCGCTGCCCACCTCGTCGTCCATGAAGGTGCCCAGACGCACGCCCAAGGCCCGCGATACCTTAAGTAGCGGCCCCAGGGAGGGTGTGATGTCGTCCTCTTCGAGAGAGGTGAGGAATTCCAGGGAAAGCCCCGTGCGCTCGGCCATCTCCTCCCGGCTTAAGTCCTGCAATTCGCGGAAGGCCCGGATGCGTTCTCCCAGCTTCTTGTCTTTCATGCGGCACCTCATGGTCATGGTTTTCGATGGGACATGCGCCCGGGTTCCGGTACAGGATATTTCGCCGGGATTCCAGTCCCTTTTTATCCGATTTCTCCCTTTATCGCCGATTACCCTTTGACAAGGGGGAGATATTCGGAAAGAAAAAAAACCTTCCATTCGAGGGCGTTTCGTCTTTTTCGCCAACCATCAAGCCTTTTGCGAGGTGCGGCCATGAACCAGGAAGTCGGACCGGTCAAAGACATCGCCATGCGACTAGGCGGCATTCGCGAGGTCATGGGGTTTTCCCCCGAGACCCTGGCCGAGAAAACCGGGGTGGATGCCGCAGATGTCCTGGCCTACGAGTCCGGAAACCAGGAGATCCCCGTCAGCTACCTCTACAAGGTCGCCCAGGTATGCAATGTGGACCTGACCACGCTCTTAACCGGCGGCGAGGCCCATCTGCACGCCTATTCCCTGGTGCGGGCCGGAAACGGCCTGTCCGTGGACCGACGCACGGCTTATAAATACCACAGCCTGGCCTACCGCTTCCGCAAGCCTGCCATGGAGCCTTTTCTGGTCACGGTGCCGCCCAAGGCCGAGGCCGAGATGGAGGCCAACCGGCATCTGGGCGAAGAATTCGTGTATATGCTGCGAGGACGGCTTGAGATTCGTCTGGGCGACGACAGCGTGGTTCTTGCGCCCGGGGACAGCCTGTATTTCGATTCCCGGACGCCCCACGCCATGCGCGGCCTGGACGGACAGGAGGCTGAGTTCCTGGATGTGATCATCTAAACGACGGCGGCGCGGCCGGGCCTTGCGTCCGGATTGCGCCGAAACGGAGCTGCTCGTGAATATCCCCGAGAAACTGACCCCCTCATCATATAAAGAATTTTTGGAGACCTTCCGCCTGGATGTCCCCGAAGACTACAATTTCGCCTTCGACTTCGTAGACGCCATGGCCGCCGCCGAGCCCGCCCGTCCGGCCATGATCCATATCGGCCCCAAAGGAACCCGGCGCGACTACGATATGGCCTATTTCAGCCGCGAATCCAGCCGCATGGCCAACGCCTTCGCCACGCTGGGCATCAAAAAGGGCGACCGGGTCATGGTCATCCTGTACCGCCGGGTGGAATGGTGGGTGACCTTTCTGGCCCTGGCCAAGATCGGGGCCATTCCCGTGCCCTCGCCCAATCTTTTGACCCCGCACGACATCGAGTTCCGGGTCAATTACGCCAGGATCAAGGCGGTCATCGCCGAGGATTCGGTGGCGGACCGGGTGGAGACCGCCCAGGCGACCTGTCCGGGCCTTGCGGCCCTGGTGCAGGTGGGACCCGCGCCCATGCCCCCAGGCTGGGCGTCGTATTCGGAGATCGGGAAGGCCGCGTCCACGGAGTTTCCCCGCACGGCCGACGCCTCCCGGCGGGACGATCCGCTTCTGATCTTTTTCTCCTCCGGCACCACGGGCATGCCCAAAATGGTGGTGCACACCAATGCCTATCCCCTGGGCCATTTCGTCACCGGGGTCTACTGGCATGACCTTTCCCCCGGGGACATCCACCTGACCCTGGCGGACACGGGGTGGGGCAAGGCCGTGTGGGGCAAGTTTTTTGGCCAATGGATGGCCGGGGCCGTGGTCTTCGTGTGGGATTTTAGGGGCAAGTTCGTCCCGGCCGAGCTTTTGGACGTCATTTCCGCCAACAAGGTCAGCTCTTTTTGCGCCCCGCCCACGGTGTACCGCTTTCTCATCCGCGAGGACCTGTCCAAGTGGGACCTCGCCCACCTGCGCCACTGCACCACGGCGGGCGAACTTTTAAACGACAGCGTGTTCCACGCCTGGAAAAAGGCCACGGGCATGCCCATCTACGAGGGCTACGGCCAGACCGAGACCTGCCTGCAACTGGCCACCTTCCCGTTTATGACTCCCAAGCCCGGGTCCATCGGCCGCCCCACGCCGGGCTGGGACCTGATCCTTTTGGACGAGCACGGCGTGCCGTGCCCGCCGGGGGTGGAAGGGGAAATATGCCTGAAGCTCTCCCCGGGCAAAAACCTGGGCCTTTTCACCGGCTATCTGGACGAGCCGGAAAAGACGGCGAACGTCATGCACGACGGGGTGTACTACACCGGCGACAAGGCCTGGATGGACGAGGACGGCTATTTCTGGTTTCTGGGCCGTATCGACGACCTGATTAAAAGCAGCGGCTACCGCATCGGTCCCTTCGAGGTGGAGAGCGCGCTGATCACCCATCCGGCCGTGGTCGAGGCGGCGGTGACCGGCGTGCCGGACGCGGTGCGGGGGCAGGCGGTGAAGGCCACGGTGGTCCTTTCGGCTGGCTACGAGCCTTCCGACGAACTGGCCAAGGAGCTGCAAAACCACGTGAAGTCCGTGACCGCGCCGTACAAGTATCCGCGCATCGTGGAGTTTTTGCCGGAGCTGCCCAAGACCATAAGCGGCAAGATAAAAAGGGCCGAAATACGCAGGATGGATCTGAACCGGGACATGTAGAACGCCCGGATATCGCGCAAAGCGACGCCCCCCTCCGGACGCTCTCCGGCGGGGGGCGTTTTTATATTTTGGGCGCCGGGTCGGGGAGAGCGGCGAGCTATAGCTTCATGCCGTATTGGGCCACCTTGTGGCGGAAGGTGCGGGGGCTTATCCGCAGCAGTTCGGCCGCCCGGGTCTTGCTGCCTTCGGCCGCGCCAAGCGCCCGGCGAATGGCCCGGGTCTCGGCCTCGCGCACCGCCGCGTCCAGGCTCAGACAGTCCGGTTCGCCCCCTTCGGAGTCTGGACCCGTGTCGCAACGCATCTCAAGCGGCAGATCGGCGGCCATGATCTCCTCGCCGTCCGGGTGCAAAAGCACCACCCGCTCCATAAGGTTTTTCAGCTCCCGCACGTTGCCCGGCCACTGGTGGTCGTCAAGCGCCCGCTTGGCGCAGGGCCGCAATTCCAGGCCGTGCTTGTGGTAACTGTGCCGGAAAAGGGCCAGGAAATGCTCGGCTAAGGGCAGGATGTCCTCGCGGCGATGCCGCAGGGCGGGGAGGGAGATGGGCACCACGTTTAATCTGTAGTACAGATCGGCCCGGAAAAGGCCGGTCTGGACCATCTCGGGCAGGCTGCGGTTGGTGGCGGCCACAATGCGGGCCAGAAAGGGCAGATCCTTTTCGCCGCCCAGTCGTTTGAAGGTGCGTTGCTCAAGGACCCGTAGGAAATCCACCTGGTTGGGCTGGGGGATCTCGCCCACCTCGTCCAAAAAAAGCGTCCCGTCCTCGGCAGCCTCGAAACTTCCCTTCTGGCGGCGGTTGGCCCCGGTGTAGGCCCCGGCCTCGTGCCCGAAGAATTTGTCCGCGAAAAGCTCGCCCTTGAGCACGCCGCAGTTCACCGGGACGAACGGTTTTTCCCGGCGGTTGCTGAGGGTATGGATGAGCCGGGAAAAGAGCTCCTTGCCGGTCCCGGATTCGCCGTAAACCAGGATGGGCGCGTCGGAGCCGGCCACCTGGGCGGCCACCCGGCGCAGATCGCGCATGGCCTGGGAGCGGAAAAGAAATGCCGGTCCGTCGGGTCCCAGGGAAAAATCGTCATCGGCGTCCACCGGCAAAAATTTGCCGCTTCGTACGGGGGGGGTGGCCATGGCGTCATCTCCTGTCGGGGGCGGGCGCCGGATCGTGCCTGTTGCAGATTATCCATCCGATCATGCGGCAATTCTCCGCTGTATCGCTGCCGGGCCGCCTCCCGGGCTGGCTGCCGTATCGGACATGGGGTCGAAAAAGCGGCAAAATCTTGCCGCCATGCGGCGAGTTCTTGCCGATACCCCCGGAGCTGGCCTCCGTCAAGTCCCTGTTTGTGCGGTTTTTCACTTGGTACGCTTCTTGATCTATAGGGGGGCCGCCCGGAGATATGCCCACGAGGCTGGCCCGGGCGGCGGACCTGGCCGGATGCGTCCACGAAGCGAAGTCTTTGCGGATGGACCAACGAACACTACATTGTGAAAAGGGAGAACGGTAAGACATGAGAGCGAAACCGATGCGGACGACGATTCTGGTCGCGGCGGCCTGCCTCCTCGTGGCGGGTCTGGTCTGGGCCGGGGCCGATGCCGGGGTGGCCGCCGAGGGCGGGGCCGCCGTCAACGCCATGACCGGCGCGTCGAGCGACACGCCGTGGTGGATGTGGCCCATCATCTTGTTGGGGTTCTGTTTTATCCTGGGAATCATCGCCGTGCTGGCGGGCGTGGGCGGCGCCGTCCTCTTTGTTCCCCTGGTCAGCGGCTTTTTTCCCTTCCACCTGGATTTTGTGCGCGGTACGGGCCTGCTTGTGGCCCTGGCCGGAGCCTTGGCCGCCGGTCCAGGCCTTTTGCGCCGCAACCTGGCCAGCCTGCGTCTGGCCCTGCCCGTGGCGCTCATCGCCTCGGCCTGCTCCATTGTCGGCGCGTTTGTAGGTCTGGCCTTGCCCACGGATATCCTTCAACTCTGCCTGGGCATCACCATCATGTTCATCGCCATTTTGCTTCTGACCTCCAAAAACGTGGTGCGGCCCCATGTGGAGAAACAGGACGCCATCAGTCTGGCCCTGGGCATGAGCGGCCTCTACACCGAGCCCTCCACGGGCGAGGAGATTTCCTGGAAGACCCACCGCACCCTGCCGGGACTTCTGCTTTTCATCCTTATCGGCATGATGGCCGGCATGTTCGGCCTGGGCGCAGGTTGGGCCAATGTGCCGGTGCTCAACATGCTCATGGGCGCGCCGCTGAAAATCGCCGTCGGCACCAGCAAATTCCTTTTGTCCATCACCGACACCTCCGCCGCCTGGGTTTACTTGAACAAGGGCTGCGTCATCCCGCTCATGGCCATTCCCTCCATCATCGGGCTGATGCTCGGTTCCTTTGTCGGGGTGCGCCTTTTGGCCGTGGCCAAGCCCAAGTTCATCCGCTACATGGTCATCGGCGTGTTGCTGTTTTCCGGCGGACGGGCTTTTCTCAAGGGATTAGGCATCTAGAATGATCTTTCGTCCGCGCGGCGAAGGGTGTCCTTTTATCCGGTAATAATGCGAAGCATACAGGAGCATCCCATGACGTCGAAATATGACAAGACTCCCAAGGAGCAGATTCTTTACGCCAACATGCTGTTCTATGGCTGCTGGTCCGGACTGGCGATTATGACCGTCACCTATGTGATCTATGCCTTCGGCATTCTCGATCCCCATGTTTCCATGGACGTGGTGACCCGGACGTGGACTCAGCCCGTGCAGGAATATCTGACCGTCGGGCAGGTGCCTGTGGGCTGGGGCTGGGCCACGCTGTTGCACAAGGGTGATTTTCTCAATTTCCTGGGCATCGCCTTGCTGGCGGGTATGACGCTGGTGTGTTACATTCCTCTTATCGTGGCATATTTGAGGAAAAAAGACACCCTGTTCGCCATGATCGCCATTGCCGAAATCCTGGTCCTGGCCTTTGCGGCCTCGGGCATCGTGGGCGGCGGGGCGCACTAGGAAGATGGGCGCACGCACGCGGGGCCTCTTGCCGGGCGGAAACACCACAACCATGGAGACATCCGTGCCCACCGCACCCTCCCCATGCACGCTTGCGCCTGACCACGCCCGACTGGCGGAGGTCCTGGGCGGCCTGCCCATCGGCATCGCCGCGTTGGACCTGACGTGTCGCATCCTGTTCATGAATAATTCCCTGGAGGACCTCACCGGCTTCACCAGCCAGGAGGCCGCCGGAATACCCTGCCGTCATGTTCTGCGCAGCGGCCTGCATCTGCGCGGCGCCAGGGAGGCGGAGGCCATCGTCTCCGGCCAGACGGCGGCCAAGGGGATCGAGACCGACATCGTCGACCGCCATCGCCACAAGATTCCGGTGCGGGTCACCCGCATGGCGGTCAGGGACGAACGGGGCCAGGCGGCCATGTACCTTGAGGCCTATGAGGATCTGACGCCGATTAGGGATTTGAAACGGCGGCTCAACGACGCCGCCGGGGCCGGAGAGATCATCAGCCGGGGCGAGGCCATGGATCGCGTCAAGAAGGTGCTTCCGGCCATCGCCCAGTCCGACAGCCCGGTCCTGATCACCGGCGAGACCGGCACCGGCAAGGATCTGGCGGCCCAGGTCATTCACAAGGCCTCGCCGCGCGCCCGGGGACCCTTCGTGCGGGTGAACCTCGGTCCCATGCCGGAGCATCTGCTTGAGGCCGAGCTGTACGGCCGGGTGTCCGAGGGCGGCGAGCCCGTTCCCGGCTGCTTCCAGCGGGCCAACGGCGGCTCCCTGTACCTGTCCGAGATCGCGGACCTGCCTGCGGCCCATCAGGCCGGTCTGGTGCGCTTTCTCGACGACCAGATCATCGTCCCGGCCGGAGCGGATACCGGGGTGCGGGTGAATGTCCGGCTCATCGCCGCCACCCATAAAAGTCCCGAGGAGCTGGTTCAGGCCGGGGTGTTGCGCGAAGATCTGTTTCACCGCCTAAGCGCCGTGCGGGTGCACCTGCCGCCGCTTCGGGAGCGGGGGGAGGATGTGGAGTTTTTGCTGACCCACTTTCTGGCCAGGTTCGCCTCCCGGTTCAAAAAGGACCTCAAGGGCTTCTCCCCGCGGGCCATGCGGCTTTTACACGCCCATGCCTATCCGGGAAACGTGCGGGAGCTCAAAAACATCGTGGAGTATGCGGCCATGATATGCCAAAAGGACATGATTCTTCCGGCCCATCTGCCGGTGCACATCCTAGACGACCTCAAGGCCGGAGAATCCCCGTCGGAGACGGCCGCCGTCGGACGCGCCGCCGAGACCCGGGCCAGGAAACGTTCCTGAGCCGCAACCCGATCCACTGCAAAGGGCATGACCATGCGCACCAAAAAAATACTGATTCCCTTGTACCGGGACGAGGTGGCCCCCAGGTTCGACCTGGCGGGCGAGGCGCTGATCGTGTCCATGTCCGAGGACGGGGCCGAGGAGGGGCGGCAGAGTCTGGTCCTGCCTCATGCCTCTGCTGACGACCTGTGCGATCTGGTGCTTTCCCGGGACATCGACACGGTCATCTGCGGCGGCATCGAGGAGGAATACTACCACTATCTGCGTTGGAAGCGGGTGGAAGTGCTGGACGCCGTAGCCGGGACGGCGCAGGACGCCCTGGCGCGTTTTCTCGTCGGCAAGCTCAAGGCCGGGGACATGCTCTTCACAAGGCAATGCAATCATGTTTAAAACCATCCTGCGCCACTCTTTCAAGGACCTGCATGGGGCCGAGGACATCCTGTCCCCTGAGCGCTACCAGAGCCTGCGGCGCAAGATCGTGGGGCTTATGGCCGTGGTCTCCGTGGTCCCGCTGCTGATCATGGCCGCCATCAACTACTACGAATATCGCGCGGCGCTTAGCCGCGAGATCCAAAACCCCCTGCGCATCCTGTTGTCCAAGACCAAGAACTCCTTCGAGCTGTTTTTGGCCGAGCGCACCTCCACCGTGAGTTTCATCGCCTCGGCCTATTCCTTCGAGGATCTGGCCCAGGAGAAAAACCTCAAGCACATCTTCAAGGTCATGAGCCAGGTCTTCGACGGCTTCGTGGACCTGGGACTTATCGACGAAAACGGCGTCCAGGTGAGCTACGCCGGACCTTATTCCCTGGCCGGAAAAAATTACGCCGAGCAGAGCTGGTTCAGCCAGGTCATGATCCGGGGCGCCTACATCAGCGACGTGTTCATGGGCTTCCGGCATTTCCCGCACATGGTCATCGCCGTGCGCCACATGGACGAATCCGGCAAAAACTGGGTGGTCCGGGCCACCATCGACACCACCCGCTTCGACCGGCTGATTGCGGCCATGAGCCTTGAGCCCGACAGCGACGCGTTTCTCCTGAACAAGGAAGGCATCCTCCAGACCACGTCTAATTATTACGGCAAGGTCCTGGAGCGGCTGCCCATGGCCATGCCCCCCCAGTCCTACGAGGCCCGGCTGGTGGAGACCCAGGACCACAACGGCGAGGACATCTATCTGGCCTATTCCTTCTTTCCAGAGTCGGACTTCGTGCTCATGGCCGTCAAGCCCCGGGGGTCGGTGCTCAAGACCTGGTACATGGTCAAGGGCGACCTGCTGTTCATCTTCATGCTGGGCGTCTCGGCCATTTTCCTGGTGGTTTACAAGATGACCGACCTTTTGATCCGGCGCATGCGCGAGAGCGAGGAGCTGCGGGAGCTGGCATTTCGGCAGGTGGAGCATTCCCAGAAGCTGTCCTCCATCGGGCGCCTCGCTGCGGGCGTGGCCCATGAGATCAACAACCCCCTGGCGGCCATCAACGAAAAAGCCGGGCTCATGAAGGATCTTCTGGGCCTGCGGCCGGATTTCCCGGACCGGGAGAAGTTCATCACCCTGGCTGACTCCATCCTGAAAAGCATCCGCCGCTGCCGGGACATCACCCACCGCATGCTCGGCTTCGCCCGGCGCATGGACGTCAGCTACGAGGAACTGGACATCAACGAGGTCCTGACCGACACGCTCAGTTTCATGGACCAGGAGGCCAAGCACCGGGGGGTGGTCGTCGACCGTCAGTTCGACGAGTCCCTGCCGCGCATCCTGTCCGACCGGGGTCAGCTCCAACAGGTGTTCCTGAACATTTTGAACAACGCCCTGGCCGCCGTCCCCGACACCGGACGGGTCGAGGTCAAAACCAGCGAAGCCAACCCTGAAACCCTGGCCATCAGCTTCCGCGACAATGGCTGCGGCATGTCCCAGGACATCCAAGAACACATCTTTGAGCCCTTTTTCACCACCAAAAAGGGCTCAGGCACGGGCCTTGGCCTGTCCATCACCTACGGCATCGTCAAGAAGCTCGGCGGCGACATCGCGGTTTCGAGCAAGATCGGCGAAGGAACCCTTTTCACCGTGTATCTGCCCCGGAAGGCCAGGAAGGAAGCGGAAAGCTGATGGAGAAACATGACTGGAACGTGCTTCTGGTGGACGACGAACGCGAGTTCGTGACCACCCTGTCGGAACGCCTGGCGTTGCGGAACATCGCCTCCCGGGTGGTCTTCGACGGAGAGAGCGCCTTGGGAGAGGTGGCCGAGAATCCGCCCCATTTGGTGATCCTGGACGTGATGTTGCCGGGCATGAAGGGCCTTGAGGTCCTGCGCGGCATCCGGGCCGGGTTCCCCAATGTCAAGGTGATCCTCCTGACCGGCCACGGCACCACGAAAAACGGCATCGAAGGCATGAAGCTCGGGGCCTTCGACTACATGATCAAACCCCTGGACATCGACGTGCTCATCGAAAAGATGACCGAAGCCATGGGCGGCAGGCGGTGAGCATGGGCGGCGCTGGGGAAGGCAGGGAAAAGGCCATGCGCGAAGCGGCGTTTATGGGGGTGGTGACCGCCTCCATCACCCACGAGGTGCAAAACGTGTTGGCCATCATCCAGCAGTCCGCCGGACTCATGGGCGATCTTTTGGACCTAAGCCGCAGGGAAACCATCAAATCCCTGGGATTTCGCAAGGGATTCCAGTACCATGACAAGTTCTCCAGCCTGATCGCGGCGATCAACGAACAGGTTAAACGGGGTTCGAATTTAAGCGACGGCCTGAACCGGCTGGCCCATACGCCGGACGCCACGGCCGACACCACCGATCTGGCGCGGGCTACGGGGCTGCTTTTTGCGCTCATCGGCCGCATCGCCCGAAAACGCCGGGTGGAGTTCGTCCTGGATGCCGTGGACGGGGCGCATGTGGCGGCCTGTCCGCCCATGCAGGCGCTCATGGCCCTCTATGGCGTGGCCCGGGTCCTGATCGACGCCCTGTCCGGTCGTGCGGTGCATGTGGCCGTTACGGCCTGGGAAGGCGGACCGGTGGTGGATTTCATTTTGCCCGAGGGCGACGGGACCCCGGCCATCGTCCTTCCCGAGCCGCTTTGCGACCGGGAAGAGGCGGGCGCCCCAACCGTCGCTGTCCAGGCGGACCGGATCAGGCTTTTATTCCCCCCGGGCGACGTCCAGGCGGCGGGGCGCTGACGGAAGGCGCGACCGGGGAGACTCTCCCCGGCGTCTCGATACGGCGGTGTGAGGCGCTTATGCGCCATGACCATGCGAACGAAACGGTCCGGTGGGACATGCCACGACCACGGGCCAGTATCTTTCCCCCCAAGGGGGCCGAAACACGAGGAAGGAGACGCAAATGAAAAAGATCAAGCTGCTTTTGGTGGATGACGAGGAGAACTTCGTCAACACCCTGGCCGAGCGCATGAAGATGCGCGATGTGCCCTCCAAGGTGGTGTTTAGCGGCGAGGAGGCCCTGGAGGCCGTCAATGTCGAGGCCCCCGACGTCATGGTCCTGGATCTGCGCATGCCCGGCATCGACGGCATGGACGTCCTGCGCAAGGTGCGCAAGACCAATCCCCATGTCCAGGTCATCATCCTCACCGGCCACGGCACGGACCTGGACGAGGAGGAGGCCAGAAAGCTCGGGGCCTTCCACTACCATAAAAAGCCCATCGACATCGACGAACTGTTGAGCACGGTGAAAAAGGCCTACCGGGAGAAGATCGAGGACGCCATGGTGGCGGCCACCTTCGCCCAGGCCGGAGAGTTCGAAGAGGCCCAGAAGATCCTGGACGAGGACGGCAAGTAACATCCGCCGCGAACCAGGCGGGTGCGCGTTTCCCCGGCCTGGACATGGCCCGGACGCACGGCGCGACGCCCGCGTCGTGCGCCCCGGGCGGCACGGGAGACAGGCATGCCGGAAAGGGTGCTGCTGGTTGACGACGAGGTCGAGTTCGCGGACCTCCTGGCCCAGCGCCTGACCGCGAGGGGGCTATCGGTGCTGGTGGCCCACGACGGCGAGGAGGCCCTGCGCGTTCTGTCTATGCGCAGCGGGGAGCCCGGGGCCGACGAGGTGTCCGTGGCCGTTCTCGACGTCAATCTGCCTGGCAAAAGCGGCCTGGACATCCTGCGCGAACTCAAGGCCAAGCGCCCCCACGTGGAGGCCATCATGCTCACGGGCGCGGCCGAGGTGGGCACGGCGGTCGCCGGTATGAAGCTTGGGGCCGTGGACTACCTGCTCAAACCCGTGGATGTGGAGGTGCTGGTGGCGGCCATCCGCCAGGCCGGAACGCGCCGGGCCGAGAAGATGGCGGGCCTGCGCATGATCGAGACGGTCAAGCTGGCCGCCGTGGGAACCCTGGCCGAGGGCGTGGCCCATGAGATCAACAATCCGGTCAACATCATGTTCCATGAAGCGGGCTGGATGGAAGATCTCCTGCACGACGCGGACATCCCCGACACGAAGCTTCTCGGGGAACTGCACACCTCCATCACCCGTATCCTGTCCCAGGGGCGACGTTGCCGGGGCATCACGGCCAAGCTGTTGAGCCTTGGCGGACGCATCGACCCGCGCCCCCAGCGCATCCGGCCCGACAAGCTGGCCGCAGCCGCCGTCAAGGCCGTCCGCGACAGGGCCAAGACGCTCGGGGTGCGGACGAAGACGGACTTTTCCCGGGACATTCCGGAACTGTTTGTTCCCCCGGCCCATCTGGAGCAGGTTTTTTCCCATCTGGCGGACAACGCCCTGGACGCCATGGAGGGTTCATCCGATCGGGAGAAAACGCTGACGGTCACCGGCAGGCGGGAAGGGGAGGCGGTGGTCTTTACGGTGGCCGATACAGGCATCGGCATCGCCCCGGCGGTCATGGGGCGGATATTTGATCCCTTCTTCTCCACAAAAGAGGTGGGCCGGGGATCGGGCCTGGGGCTGTCCATCTGCCGGGGCATCCTGACCGCCCTGGGCGGGGACGTCCGGGTGGCGAGCCGGCTGGGGGAGGGCACGCAGGTCACGGTGACCCTGCCGCTGGCCCCTCTGGCGCCAGAGGACGGGAGCCTCCCCCACTAAAGCCTGCCGGGGCTGGCTGACGCCTGCGCCCCGAAATTCCCCCATGTTCCTACTTCTGCCGGGAGCGGTAGTCGGACACGGCCATTTTCAGGGCCTTGGCCGCAATGCGGGCGCTTTTGTGCTTGTCCTTGGGCAGACTGCCCAAAAGGGCGAGAATGTCCGTCGCCTCCACGGCCGCTGCCTGGTCCAGGGGCTTGCCCAGGGCCAGCTCCACGGCCGCGTCGGCGCAGACCACGCTTGCAGCGCAGCCGTCGGCGTAAAACGAGGCCTCGGTGATCCGGCCGTCAGCCACGCGCAGATACAGGGTGATGGTGTCGTCGCAGGCCCCGGCGGCCTGGGCCGTGGCCGAGGGCTCGAACATGACCCCCACATGGCGCGGGGCCTTCCACCGGGCCACCACGGCCTCCCCGAAAAAGGAGACGGCGTCGGCGTCGCATTTGGCCTGGAGATCCGCAGCCAGGCGGTCGAGGTCGTTCACAGGCATATCCCGCTTAATTCCAGGGCCTGATTGACGTAGCCCCGAAGGTCGGCGGTGGACAGGCCCGGGATGTAGATGGCCTCCTTGGGGCAGGTTCCCTGGCAGGCGCCGCACCCCGAGCAGGGTTCCGGAGTCAGACGCACGATCCTGGCGTTGGGGCGGACGGGGTTGACCACCACGGTCAGGCACTGGCGGGGACAGACGTCCACGCAGATGGCGCATCCGTCGCAGACGTCCTTGCGGATGGCCGCCTTGGGTTCCTTGCGGGGAAAGGTCTTTTCATTGATATAGTGCACGGTGTCGCCCCTTTCTTCATCTTGCGCGGCGTTTGGCCGCATGGTTTTTCTGCGATATCCTTCCCGCGCCGGGTTTGGCAACGCAAAATCGCGCAGCGATGCCAGAACATTCCGGATAAGGGCGTTTTGCCGGGAGTCAACGCCAGGACAGGGGCAGGCGAAGCGGAGCGGGAAGTCCCTGCGATCCCCTTGCCGAACCGTCTCCAAGGGATTAGCTTTCCTGTCGCGATCCCGTTCACGCCGGAGGTTCATGGGACGGGACCGACAACCGCTCACTGGAGATGGACATGGACTGCGATACGACGCTTAAGGATATCTTCGACGCCTGCGGCTGGCAGCACAAGACCTTCGGCGAACTGCCCGGAGAACCCGGAACCATCCGCTACCTGTGGCGGGCCGAGGATGCCGGTTTCGCCCAGCTATTCTTCAAATCTGGCCTCCTGACCGAGGAGACCTCGGCCATCCGGCGTTCGCTGTTCCTTGGGCAGGAGCCGGGCGGCGGCTGGGCCTTGTGCGTGGCCGAAAAGACCCATGAGGACTTCGACGCCAAGGAGGTCGGCCGGGGGATCACGGCGCTTATGGACATGGGCGCCCTGCGCTCGGCCATCAACCGGGCCAAGGCCGACTGATCCAAAGTCCGGCGGGACAGGCGCCCAGGTCGTCTCGTCGCATCCCGGGAACGGTATTGGTCCGGCATTTCCCCTGCATCGAAAAATCCGATGAAAGGCGGCGCCGGGCCTGCGTGTTTGCCGAGCCGGGCCGACCGTTCCGTCTGAGGCCGATGATGCAGACAATTACGGCCGTCCACGTCGCAAGCGTGGGCGGCCTTCGTTGCGCCGGACCCGGGTACGCACCCGGATGCGACGGCGAGAGAAGCAGTCTGAAACTATGGCGGGCAGGGTGATTAGTTATCTCATGGCATGAAATATAAAAACGTAACACGCATTTCGGCAGCACTCAGTACTTTGAAAACGGATACATCCCACCCTTTCGTATTGAAAATCCCCGTTGACCAGATTGGCTTTTTCATTTATCTTCTCAATACTTACGTATAAAACTTATTGATAGATGTGATTTGAAAATGTGATGTGAAGGATTTCACTAGGTCCGGGCGAGATGCCGGTCTGGGCGTCGTGATGGGTAAAACCCGTCCCGGGGATGCAAGGCCCCGTCGGTTTCGCACTTTGCAGGGCGGCCGCAGGACGGTCGAAACGGACAGACTGAGGCGAGTCGGCGGACGTTTCCCCAAACGCTCACCATGAAGGAGGCTTTCGAGGATAATGTGTTGGAAGTCAAAAGAATCACGGCGGAAATCAAGGAGAGGCTGTCCAGGTTCGACATCAGCCTCTGCTCCACATGCGGCGCCTGTTCCAGAGGAAGTGGCCGAGGCCAAGGCCTATGGGGATGCCCTGGGCGTGGATCTGGAGGCCGGTTCCTAAACCCCGGCGCGTTCGGCGTCCGGGTGTCCCTGCACAAAACGTTTGTATTCTCTTGGCGGCATGCCCGTGTTCCGCGCTTTTTCGGACAGCATGCCGGGGGGATGGTTGAATCGGAAAACCGACGATCCTGCGGGATCGTCTGGAGCGATGGACGGAAATGGTGAACGGGCCCGCCTGGTAAACGGGGGCGGCGCAACCCAAAGCGAAAGGGGGTTTCAATGTCGGCAAAAACACTCGGTTCGGTCATGGTCGTGGGCGGCGGCATCGCAGGCATGCAGACCGCGCTCGACCTGGCCGATTCCGGCTACTACGTCTACCTGGTCGAGAAAAAGGCGGGCATCGGTGGGGTGATGGCCCAGCTTGACAAGACGTTCCCCACCAACGACTGCGCAATGTGAATTATCTCCCCCAAGTTGGTCGAGTGCGGTCGGCACTTGAATATCGAATTGATGACGCTTTCCGAGGTGGTGGCGGTCGAGGGCGCGCAGGGCGATTTCACCGTGAAGGTGAAACAGCATCCGCGCTACATCGACATGGACAAGTGTATCGCCTGCGGCCTGTGCGCAGAGAAATGCCCCAAGAAAGTGGGCAACGAGTACAACGAGGGCCTGGACAAGCGGAAGGCGGCCTACATCCTGTACGGTCAGGCCGTTCCCCTCAAGTACGCCATTGACGCCGAGAACTGCATCTACATCCAGAAAGGCAAATGCCGCGCCTGCGAGAAATACTGTCCCACCGGCGCGGTGAATTTCGACCAGAAGGAGACCGTCATCGACGTCAAGGTCGGTTCGGTCATCCTTACCCCGGGATTCAAGCCTTTCGATCCTACTGTCTTCGACACCTACGACTACGCCCACATCAAGGACGTGGTCACCAGCATGGAATACGAGCGGCTTTTGGCCGCCTCGGGACCGTGCATGGGCCATCTGGTGCGGCCTTCCGACCATACCGAGCCCAAAAAAATCGCCTGGCTCCAGTGCGTGGGGTCGCGCGGCATCAACAAGTGCGACAACGGGTTTTGCTCCAGCGTCTGCTGCATGTACGCCATCAAGCAGGCCATCGTCACCAAGGAGCATACCACCGGAGACGTGGAGCAGACCGTCTACTACATGGACATCCGCTCCCACGGCAAGGACTTCGAAAAATACTACGTCGGCGCCGAGAAAAAGGGCATCAAGTTCGTGCGCGCCAGGCCCCACACCTTCACCCCCGGCCCGGACGGCAAGGGCGTGAGCATGCGCTGGGTGGATGAAAATAGCGTCGAGCACAACGACGACTACGACATGGTGGTGCTGTCCGTGGGCCTGGAGGCCCCGGCCGACGCCGTCGCCCTGGCCAAAACCGTCGACATCCGTCTGGACAAGTATCGTTTCGCGGAGTGCGACAGCTTCGCGCCGGTGTCCGCCAGCCGTGACGGCGTGTTTGTGGCCGGTTGCTTCCAGTCCCCGAAAGACATCCCCCAGTCCGTGACCGAGGCCTCCTCGGCGGCGGCCTGCGCCGCCATCGCCCTGGCCGAGAGCCGTGGCTCCCTGACCAAGGACAAGACCTATCCCCCGGAGAAGGACGTGACCGCCGACGCCCCGCGCATCGGCGTCTTCGTGTGCTCCTGCGGCATCAACATCGCAGGCGTGGTCAAGGTGGACGAGGTGGTGGAGTACGCCAAGACCCTGCCCGGCGTGGTCTTCGTGGAAAACAACCTGTTCACCTGCTCCTCCGACACCCAGGTGCTCATCGCCGAGAAGATCAAGGAGCATGCCCTAAACCGCATCGTGGTGGCGGCCTGCACCCCCCGCACCCATGAGCCCCTGTTCAAGGACACCCTGCGCGAGGCCGGGATCAACGAATACCTGATCGAGATGGCCAACATCCGCAACCAGAACAGCTGGGTGCATGGCGGCGAGCCGGAGAAGGCCACCGAGAAGGCCAAGGACCAGGTCCGCGTGGCCGTGGCCAAGGCCGGGCTTCTGGCCCCCCTGGAATACCTCTCGGTCAACGTGGTCCAGAAGGCCCTGGTCATCGGCGGCGGCGTGTCCGGCATGACGGCGGCCCTGGGCATCGCGGACATGGGCTACGAGACCGTGCTTCTGGAAAAGGGCAACATCCTGGGCGGCAACGCGCTTCGCCTGAACAAGACCTGGAAGGGCGAGGAGATCAAACCCAAGGTGACGGCCCTGGCCCAGCGTGTGGAAAGCCATCCCAAGATCAAGGTCCTCAAAAACGCCCGCCTGAAGACGGCGGTCGGTTCCGTGGGCAACTTCGTGAGCGAGATCGAGGTCGCTGGCGAGACCCTGGCCGTGAACTACGGCGTGGGCGTGGTGGCCACGGGCGGTTCCGAATACAAGCCCACGGAATACCTCTACGGCCACGACGACCGGGTCAAGACGCATCTGGAGTTCGACGCCTTCCTGGACGTGGATATAAACGCCGCCAAGGCCGCCCAGAACGTGGTGTTCATCCAGTGCGTGGGTTCTCGCGAACCCGAGCGCCCCTACTGCAGCCGGGTGTGCTGCACCCATTCGGTGGAGTCGGCCATTGAGCTCAAAAAGCTCAACCCCGACATGAACATCTTCATCTTCAACCGCGACATCCGCACCTACGGGCTGCGCGAAGACCTCTACACCGAGGCCAGACGCCTGGGCGTGATCTTCGTGCGCTATGAGCTGGACAAAAAACCCAAGGTCATCAAGGAAGGCGACTCGCTGTACGTCATGGGCGAGGACCACATCCTGCACAAGACCTTGAAGATCAAGGCCGACTACCTTGTCCTGGCCTCGGCCATCGTGGCCAACCAGACCAAGGAGCTGGTGGAGCTCTACAAGTGCTCCGTCGGCGCAGACGGCTTTTTGACCGAGGCCCATCCCAAGCTCAAGCCTGTGGACATGTCCGTGGACGGCCTGTTTCTGGCAGGTCTTTGCCACTATCCCAAGCCGGTGGACGAGGCCGTGGCCCAGGCCCAGGCGGCCGTGAGCCGGGCCGGGGTCATCCTGGCCAAGTCGGTCATGCCCCTTGACTCCATCAAGAGCATGGTCACCACCAAGTGCGACGGTTGCGCCTTGTGCGTGGACACCTGTCCGTACAACGCCATCACCCTTACGGTCTATTCGGAGAACGGACGCGAGCACAAGCGCATCGCGACGGACAAGGCCCTGTGCAAGGGCTGCGGCATCTGCATGGCCACCTGCCCCAAGCAGGGGGTCGATGTGGGCGGCTTCACCATGGACCAGCTCAAGGCCCAGGTGGAGACCATACTCCTGGGCGTCTAGCGCCCGTACGGCATGAGACGGAGGCGGTCCGGACCTCGGATCGCCTCCGGGTTGCATACACCCTCATCATGCGGCGGGCGGGACGACCTGCCACGACGGCCGCATGAGGAAAAAGGAGAGGCACCATGGCTGACACCTACGAGCCGGTCATCATCGGCTTTCTCTGTAACTGGTGCGCCTATGCGGGGGGCGACCTGGCCGGGGTCTCCCGGTTGCAGTACCCCACGAATATGCGCGCCATCCGGGTCATGTGCTCCGGAATGGTTCATCCCAATCTGATCGTTGACGCCCTGCGCAAAGGCGCGGACGGCGTCATCGTCATGGGCTGACACCTCGGGGAATGCCATTACCTGGACGGTAATAACAAAGCGTTGGCTAGGGCTGAAGGCGCCAAAGTCGTTTTGGAGGATCTGGGCATCAACCCGGAGCGTTTCAGCGTCGAGTGGGTATCCTCGGCCGAGGCGCTCAGGTTTTCCGAGGTGGTGACCGCCTTCACCGATAAGATCAGGTCTCTCGGACCCAACCCCCTGAAGAAAAAAACGGCCGCGTGCGCCTAAGTCCGGGAGGAAACCATGGTCACAATTGCTGGAGAATGGCTCAATTCGTGTTCGGGCTGTGAAATCGCGCTCTTAAACATCGGCGATGTCCTGGTGGACCTCTTGCCGCAGCTTGAGTTCGTGCACATCCCGGTGCTTATCGACAAAAAATATTACGGCCAGATCGGGGAAAATTCGGAACTGGACATCCCCGAGGCGGTGGTGGGCATCGTCTCCGGCGGCGTGCGCAACTCCGAGCACCTGGAGGTGCTCAAAAAGATGCGTGAGCGTTGCCAGATACTTATCGCCATGGGCACCTGCGCCACCGACGGCGGCATCCCGGCGCTCGGCAACATGTATTCGCTCCAGGAGATCAAGGACTTCATGTACCGGGAGTCCCCGACCACCGTGCCCGGTCCCGACCCCGACTACAAGACCTACCACATCCCCGAGGCCTTCGAGACGGTCACCGCCCTTGACGAGCACGTCAAGGTGGACATCAAGCTGCCCGGCTGTCCGCCGCACCCGGATTGGATCGCCGCCGCAGTGCTGGCCCTTCTCGACGGCAAGACCGAGCTTAACCTGCCCGAGCGTTCGGTGTGCGACACCTGTCCCACCGTGCGCCACAGCAAGAAAAGCGTCGGCGACCTCAAGCGCATTCTGGAGGCCCCGGAATTTGATCCGGAAAAGCCGGTCAATGAAATGCGCTGTCTCCTGGAGCAGGGCTTCATGTGTCTGGGTCCGGTGACCCGGGCCGGTTGCTCGGGCATGACCGGCACGGCGCCCCGGTGCATCGCCACCCGTATGCCCTGCCGGGGGTGCTACGGCCCGATCAAGGACGGGGCGCTGCCCATCGTCGATTACGTGGGCGCGCTGTCCACCGTGGGCTACGATCCGCGCAAGATGGTCGACCGCCGGGGCTTCCTGTGCCGGTTTAACGGCGCGCACAGCGTGCTGCGCAAGATCGGCTAGCGGGGTGCTCTCGGCCGCGCCCCGGATGAACCGGAGGCAGGCCGAGAGATACGAGGCGCATCGATACGGTAACATAGCGTCCGGAGAAGGCGAAAAAGCGCCCCATTTCGGATGAACCAATTGTGAGGAGAACCGCATGGCTTCGCCAAATACCGCCAAAACGATCCGCGTCGCACCTGTGACGCGCATCGAAGGCCACGCCGGGTTCGAGATCATGCTCGACGACAACGGCAACGTGGCCGATGCGCGCATGGCCATCATGACCCTGCGCGGCTTTGAGAAATTCGTCGTGGGCCGTCCCGTGGAGGAAGTCCGGGACATCGTCAACCGCATCTGCGGCATCTGCCCCTGGAACCACCATCTGGCCTCGTGCAAGGCCGCCGACGGCTGTCTGGGCGTCACCCCGCCCCCGACCGGCCGCAAGCTGCGCGAGCTGTGCCACATGCTGGCCTTTATCCCGGACAAGATCCTGCACTTTTACTTCCTGGCCGCCCCGGATTTCGTCCTGGGGCCGGACGCCGACTACTCGATCAGAAACGTGGTGGGCGTCGTGGGCGCCGCTCCTGAGCTGGCCAAGCAGGTCGTGCACATGCGCTACAAGGTCCAGATGGCCCTGGAGAAGTTCGCGGGCAAGGTCATCCACCCCATGGCCGCCGTGCCCGGAGGCTATTCCCGGCCCATGCTTGAGGAAGAGCGCAAGGAACTGTTGGCCGTGGTCAAGGAGGCCCTGGACTTCAGCGTCTTCTCGCTCAACTTCGCCAAAGAGAACGTGTTCCCCAAATACTTGGACGTGATCAACACCGTCGGCGTGTTCCCGTCCGGCTATCTGGGCACCGTGCGTCCCAGCGACGGGGCGCTTGAGTTCCATGACGGCGAACTGCGCATGATGGACATGCATGGCAACTACGAGCAGTTCAAGTACCACGAATATCAGGACTACATCGCCGAGCATGTGGAGCCCTGGACGTATCTCAAGTTCCCGTACATGAAAAAGGCCGGCAAAATCGTGCTGGACGAGACCAACCCGGTCGGCGTCTACCGCGTCAACTGCCTGGCCCGCATCAATGTGTGCGACACTATGGCCACGCCGCTGGCCCAGAAGGAGCTGGAGATCTTCCGCTCCGCCTTCGGCCGCCCGGCGCACCAGACGCTTCTGTACAACTACGCCCGCCTGATCGAACTCATCCAGTGCTGCGAACGCGCCGAGGAGCTCCTGAATGATCCGGAGATCACCGGCCGCGAAGTGCGCCACCAGAAGATCGAACCCCGGGCCGGCGAGGGCGTGGGCTGCCTTGAGGCCCCGCGCGGCACCCTGATTCATCACTACAAGACCGACGACAACGGTCTGGTGACCATGGCCAACCTGGTGGTGGCCACGGGCCACAACAACGCGGGCATGAACCTGGGCGTCAAGCAGGCCGCCAAGGCCCTGATCAAGGACGGCAAATACGACCAGGGGGTGCTCAACACCATTGAGATGACGATACGAGCATATGACCCGTGAATGAGCTGCGCCACCCACCGCCTGGACGGCGGTATCGCTCTCGAAGGCCGTATCTACGACAGCAAGGGCAAGCTCCTGAGCACCATGCGTAACTACGAATAGTTCACATGCGGCGCAAGGCGCCTTATAAAAGGCCGTCGCCCTGGGCGACGGCCTTTTTCACTTCAAAATCAACGAGGAGACCCTGTGGATTGGTCGCTCATGTTTCAGAGGCGGGTGATGGTTTTCGGATGCGGCAACATCCTCAAAGGGGACGACGGCCTGGGACCGGCCGTGATCAACATGCTTGAGGCCCAGGGCGGGCTGCCGGAGGACGTGGGGCTTTTGGACGTCGGCACCTCCATCAGGCAGGTGCTCTTCGACATGCTGCTTATGGACCCCAAACCGGGGCGCATCATCGTGGTGGACGCGGTCAGCGAGCCCAGCCGCAACCCCGGCGAGTTCTGGGAGATCGACGTGGACACGATGATCCCCAAGGCGATCAAGGATTTTTCCCTGCACCAGTTCCCGTCCTCGAACCTGCTCAAGGAACTCAAAGAGCAGACCGGGATCGACGTGCGCATCCTGGTGGTGCAGGCAGGGCGCATTCCGGATGAGATCGACGACGCCATCAGCCCTGCGGTGGCGGCGGCGCTGCCCGCCGTGGCGGCCCGGGTGCGGGAGCTGTGCCTTTTGCCCTAGGACCCGGATTTGCGGAAATCGTCCCTGCCCAATGCCCGGAGAGGACTCCGAAGGGCGGCGCTTTTTCACGAAACGCCGCCCGGCGCCTCGTGGCGCGGGCACGGGGCGGGGTAGGGGACTGATGAAGGGCCTGGAGGAAATCCAGGCCCTTTGTCTTTTCAATCCACGCGATGCACTAGCCTCGTAACCCGACATCCCCCCCTGCCGGGCGCCGCCCGGCGTGATGCGCGTCAGCGCGTGGTTTCTTCCCTCCAAGCATACGAGCTCTCCTCATCTTGTCTCACCGGACTCGTCAAAAAGCACTTCGGTTTGAAGCGGAGAGCGAACCCGCGTTTGTTTGATCGCTGCGGCACGACCCAAGCGGCTGGTCCGACCGACATCTTATGAATGACGGCGTGTGCGGGGCGACAGCATGGACAGTGGGGATGTCAACCGCACCCCCTGGATACGGGATGGAACACCTGGGCGCCTCGACCATGCAAAACGCGCACACTGGTAATTGATAATGTGGAGTGGACATCATTCTGATTATTTATGATGAATAGTCAACGGTGAAATTTATAACATAACGGGAGGAAAAACAGGATGACAAAGAACATTAGTCTTATTGGGTTTATTGGAGGGATATTTATCGCTGTTTTGGTAGGGACTTTGCCATTGACTGGTATCCCTCCAGAAGGACAAAAATGTCTGGCCATTAGTTTGCTAGCCGTAGTGTGGTGGGCGACAAAAGTTGTTCACCCTGGTTATACGTCGATGACGCTCCTTATAGGATATGTGTTGCTCGGTGTAGCTCCTGCCAATGTGGTGTTCAGGCTTTGGACGACACCGATCATATATATGATTATCGGCGCATATTTGATTGCTTCGGCAGTTCATGAATCCGGTCTGGGAAAGCGAATCGCGTATCTTTACATCCTAAAATACGTCAACTCCTATCGGAGCATCATCGTCGGAATGTATGCTCTTGGATTTCTGTTGAGCTTTCTGATCCCGCATCCCTGGCCGAGAAGCTTCCTGATCATGTCCGTCGTGGCCATCATCGTCAAAAGCGCCAAGATCCCCGCCAAGGACGCCGTGAACATCGGGCTTGCGGTGTTCGCCGGATCGGTCCCCACCTCCATGATCCTTCTGACCGGCGATGCGACGGTCAACCCCGTGGCCATCGAAATGTCCGGCATGGACGTCAGTTGGCTGGGCTGGCTCTGGCTGATGGGCGTGCCCGGCGTCGCGGCCACGCTGCTCACCCTGGCGCTGCAACTCGTCATGTACAAGCCCACGGCCGAAGTGAACATCAACAAGGATGAAATCCGGCAGCACCTCAAAGATCTCGGCCCGCTTACCGGCATGGAGATCCGCTGCATCATCTGGATCGGGCTGGCCATTCTGCTTTGGGCCACGGACAGCATTCATAAAATCCACTGCGGCTGGGTGGCCATCACGATGGCCATGGGTCTGGCCCTGCCCAAGGTGGGCGGCGTTCTCAAACCAGGCTCCTGGAAGGATGTGCCCATTGAAACGGCCTTCTTCCTGACCGCCGCTCTGGCTATCGGTACGGTGGGCGGCCACACCGGCATGAACAAGTGGATCGCCGACGTGCTGCTGCCGAGCAACGCCCCGACCAACCCATTCATGTTCGGCCTGTTCGTCACGGCCATCGCCGTGCTCATCCACATGTGCCTGGGCAGCGTCATGGCGGTCATGGGCATCGCCATTCCCACCCTGGTCCAGTTCGGCAACTCCGCCGGATTGAATCCCCTGGTGCCGTCGCTTCTGGTCTATGGCGCCATCTTCATCCATTACATCCTGCCGTTTCACCATATGAACATCCTGGTCGGGCTTGGTGAGAAACAAGGTGGATACAGTGACAGGGACGTCATTCGGTTCGGAATTCCACTTACAGCCATCGTATTTATAATGCCAATGGCAATAGTCATTCCTTGGTGGAAGATCATCGGAATTCTGTAGAGTTCACAATCTGATGCCTGGAATGATTTTTAATACTATATATAACAATCAACGTCGAGGAGGATAGTGTAATGGCTGACAATTCCACAGACTGCTTAAGCGTGACGGACCTCCGCAGCGCTTTGGAGCTGCTCGAAAAACATCCTGGACAATTGCTCACTACCGATGTCGCCGTCGATCCCATGGCCGAACTGTCCGGCGTCTACCGATATGTCGGCGCTGGCGGTACCGTCATGCGGCCGACCAAGATCGGTCCGGCCATGATGTTCAACAACATCCAGGGGTACGACGACGCGCGCGTGGTCATCGGCATGCTGGCCTGCCGCAAACGCGTGGCCATGCTCCTGGGCGCCACGCCCGAACGCCTGGGCTTCCACATGTGCCAAGCACTGGAAACCCCTGTGCCCCCGGTCATGGTCGCCAAGGAGGACGCCCCCTGCCAAGAGGTGGTGCATCTGGCCACGGACCCGGGATTCGACCTGCGCAAACTCATCCCCGCGCCCACCAACACCCCCGAGGACGCCGGTCCCTACATCACCATGGGCCTGTGCTACGGCGCCGATCCGGAAACCGGCGCCGAGGATGTGACCATTCACCGTCTGTGCGTCCAGGGTGCGGACGAGATATCCATGTATTTCGTCCCCGGCCGCCATCTCGACGCCTTCCGCATCAAGGCGGAGAAGGCTGGCAAGCCGCAGCCCATCTCCATCAACATCGGCCTGGACCCGGCCGTGTACATCGCTTCCTGCTTCGAGGCCCCGTCCACGCCGCTTGGGTTCAACGAGCTGTCCATCGCAGGATCCTTGCGCAAAAAACCCGTGGAAATGGTGCGTTGCGTCAGCGTCGACGCCAAGGCCGTGGCCAACGCCGAGATCGTCATTGAGGGAGAGTTGCTGCCGAACGTCCGGGTGGCCGAGGATCAGTTCTCCAAGACCGGCAAGGCCATGCCCGAGTTTCCCGGATACAGCGGCCCGGCCAAGGCTGAGTTGCCGGTCATCAAGGTCAAGGCCGTCACCCACCGGAAGCGCCCCATCATGCAGACCTGCATCGGCCCCAGCGAGGAGCATGTGAACCTGGCCGGCATCCCCACCGAGGCCAGCATCATCACCATGGTCGACCGTGCCCTGCCGGGACTATTGCAGAACGTGTACGCCCACCCGTGCGGCGGCGGGAAATACGTGGCCGTGCTCCAGGTGAAAAAATCCGCCCCGCCCGATGAGGGCCGCCAGCGCCAGGCCGCACTATTGGCGTTCTCGGCCTTTTCCGAACTCAAGCACGTGATCCTGGTGGATGAGGACGTCGATCTCTTCGACTCCAACGACGTGATGTGGGCCATGACCACTCGGTTCCAGGCCGATGTGGACGTGATTTGCATCCCGGGCGTGCGCTGCCATCCCCTGGATCCCTCGCAGTCGCCGGAGATGAGTCCGTCCATCCGGGCCGGCGGCATCGCCTGCAAGGCCATCTTTGATTGCACCGTGCCCCTGGACCAGAAAGCCCGGTTCAAACGCGCCCAGTTCAAGGAAGTCGATTTCGCCCGCTTCCTGAACGGATAGCCGCGACGCCATCAGAGGAAGGACCCGCCGTCCTCCAGGCCCCGCATCATAGAGCCTGGAGGACGGCGGCGGCGTCTGGATCGGCCCAAAGGCGCGGGGCCGAAAGGCTTGGCTGCAGATTGGTCAACCGCCCCGTGCCGTCTGATAGAGGGCGGCGGTATGCGTGTTTTCAATAGTCAATGTCGCAGCATTACATGTTTACGAATCAATGTACTTTGGGTAACAAGAGTACTAAGCCGTGCTGAGAGATCCCCAGCAGACTTTCTGAGCGAAATCTTTGGCAAGGAAGTTTGGTATGATTGACTTGACCGCTCTCGCGCAAATCAATTTGAATCTTCTGCTCTCTCTCAAAGCACTGCTTGATGAATGTAATGTAAGCCATGCTGCGACGCGACTGAATATCACCCAATCGACGATGAGCAGGAATCTCTCACAACTTAGAGATTATTTTGACGACCCGCTTCTCGTCCGTTCAGGAAAGCAAACGATACTTTCGGTCAAGGCAAGCAAACTATTGCCAAAGGTGAATGAATTTATCGAGTCCATTCAATGCATGCTTTCATCAAAATTTAGTCCTTCAAAAAATTATAAAGAATTTATTATCGCCGCACCTGATTATGTATCTGAATATGTATTGAAAGACGCTTTGATGTTCTTGAGCGTACAGTTCGACAAGCTTGATTTTACGGTTCTCGGCTGGGATCGATTTTCAAAAAAAATGTTGATAGCTGGTGAAATACACTTGGCGATCAGTATCGACGATTCATTCCCTCCAAATATGTTTCGACGTGTTGTGGATGAGGACTACGTAGTTTGCATGGTCAATATGGATCATCCCTTGGCCTCCAAGGAAAGTCTAACCCTTGATGAGTTCATTTCCTACCCCCATATCAGCGTCATGACGGGGGGAGGCTGGGACAGGATCATTGACCGTCCGCTGCATGCCCTGGGGCTCAAGCGGAACATAAAAATCCGGGTTCCATCCTACCGGCTGGCCTTCAGCGTGGCGAGCTGCACCGAATTTCTGGTGGTTGTCCCCAGACATGTCGTTCGCAACAGTCTGAATGCGAAGGATATGAAGGAGTTCCAGATTCCCTTCACTGTCGATACCGTCAAAATGTCCTTGTGGTGGCATGAGAGCCATCACAAGGACTGCGCACACAAGTGGCTGCGGGATGTCATGTTCCCGCAACTGCTGAATCATCCGAATCACAAGGGCCTGTCGGCTGAACGGCCGCAACTGCCGCACATACCTGTTCCCCTCAAGGCGGCCGAGACGTTCGATCTGGCCATGTCCTACTGCAAGCTGGACTGAGAAGCGGGGAATCCGGCATCGAAGCGGCGATGTCTCGGGAAATCCCTGAGCCGCATCCTCCGGCTGCCCCGTGCGCGCAGCGGCATGGGGACTAGCCGGGCCTGCGCGGATCGACCGTATCCGTTGCGAGGCAGGGGTTATCGGCCATCGCCGTCAGCCGACGGACCGAATATTCCGCCAGGCGTTTTCTTGGAGTCATTGCGGTACTGCTTGACTTCATCAATCAGGTCTTCGGTCATACCCAGGGCCAGTGTCCCGATCGCTTCGATATCCGCCGCCGTGGCCGCATCGACATGGATGCCGCAGGATACGCAGACCACTGCGTCGAGCGCTGCGGCCAGTCTGGCCGATATCCGGCGGGCCAGCATGTCCTCCTTGTGCCCGAGCAAGGCTATGACCGAGGTCGTGGCGCTGGCGACCCCAGGGTCGGCCAGACTCGGCCTGGGCTGGCTTACGGCCACAGCCCCGATATGCGCCCTGTCGCCGCCGTACAGGGCCACGCATAAGTCATCTCCCATGGGAACGGCAGACATGGTCAAAAGCAGACTGCCCCGGAAGTCAGTGATCTCGAGCATTGTCGCCTCCTTAACACATTTGTCCGTTCCACCGCTTGAAGCCGGGGGTCTCAAGGCCGAACTCGTGCATCAGTTTGCCGACTATGTGCCGTTGAACGTCTTCAAGGGTCTGGGGATGATTGTAGAAGGTCAAAACCGGGGGCATGACGACCACCCCCATGGAGGCCAGGGTGACCATGTTGTTGAGATGGATGAGGTTAAGCGGGGTTTCCCGGACGGCCAGCACGAGTTTGCGCCGTTCCTTGAGAACCACGTCTGCGGCCCGAAGCAGCAGGTTATCCGAATAGCCATGGGCAATCCCGGCCAGGGTCTTCATGCTGCATGGAACCACCACCATGCCGGCGGTGACAAAGGTGCCGCTGGCGATGGCCGCGCCCACGTCGCCGGTCGGGTAGGAGACCGTGGCCATGGACTCGACCTGGGAGACGGTCAGGGGCGTCTCATGTTCGATGGTTCGTTTGGCCCCGTTCGAAAGTACCAGATGCGTTTCCCATCCCGGCGTCTGTCTCATGGCCGCAAGCAGCATGACGGCCAGATTGGCGCAACTGGCGCCGCTTATGCCCACGATCAATCGTTTCACATGGTTCATGACGCACTCCGTGATGTGTTATGGTTCGTGCAGCGGCAGGCCGATCCAAGGCGAACGAGGAATCTGGGGCCGACATGTGCGAGCAGGACAGAAGTCCGCTTTCGGACATGAATAGCGCTCCTCAGCAGCAAAGAAGCGGTCAATATTCTGTTTTTCACGCATGTTCTCCATTTCATGAGGAATAAATTCATGGAATATCCAACGAGGAGAAAGATAAATTTGTCAAATTGTGATTTTTCAATATGTACATGACGTTATTTATTATTTCGATATGTTGATTTAAATGGTTGTTTTGCATCATGAATGGCATGTCACGGTTGATGTATAAGTTATAAATATCGAAGCTATACATGGTTGATATGTATTTAATGCATGCTGTAGTTCAGAGTCTCATGCTTTCCGTGTGCATTCAAGGTCAATTCATGAAATTTCACTATCCGTAAAATGCATCACTGAAGTATGAGAGGGTGATTGAAAAAGGCGGGGTGAAACCCTCCCCGCCTACTGAGAGCCGTCGGGACAGCGCCTCGACGCGATGCGTGCCCATGGCCTATGTTCGTGCATGTGTTGCACCATCTGGTTTCTCTGCATCGCGATATTTTATGGAAAACGCTCCGGCGCCTCGCCGACCGCCCTGCGCCGTGACGGACGGGGCGGTCTGCCTCCATTCCTTTAGGCCTTGTGCATGCGGCGCGGCCTGAGGTATCCATTTTGACGATCCATCTCTGAATCCATGCCGCTGGAGCAATGCGTGGAGAAAAGTCAAATTGTCGGCAAGGAGCCGCCATGGCCAGACTTCCCATCCCGCCCTACGACGAACTTCCGCCTGATGCCCGCGTCCTTTACGACGCGCTGGCGGCCAAACGGGGGCGCATCGACGGCATGTATCAGACCCTGCTCGCCCATCCGGCCCTGGCCGAAAAGGTGTCCGCCCTGGGCGGCTATCTGCGCTTTGCGGGGAGCGCCTTGCCGCCGGACGCGCGCGAGCTGGCTATTTTGGCCTGCGCCCGGCGCCTGGGCGCGGCCTACGAATGGGTGAAGCACGTCGGGTGCGCGCGTCAGGCCAAAATCCCGGACGAGGTCATCGAGGCCCTGCGCTCGGGCCGGTCGCCTAAGGGCCTGGACGAGGCGCATCAGGCCGTCCTTACGGCGGCGGGCTGCGCCCTGGCCAGACAGTCGATCCCGGAAGACGTCCAGGCCGTGATCGAGAAGGCCTACGGCGTCCAGGGCGTGGTGGAGCTGGTGGTGCTGTGCGGGTTTTACGCCATGATCGCAGGGGTGATCTTCGCCTTTGACGTCCCGTTGCCCGAGGGCGAAAGCCCGCCGTTTGGGCCGGGCCATGGCGGGGGCGACCATACGAAGCAGGGGGATGACGCATGAAGACGACCGCCTATTACCTCGACGCCCTGGTGCGGGAAGGACTCACCCACGCCTTTCTCGTTCCGGGCGGGCTGATCGATCCCTTCCTTGAGGACCTGACCGCCACGCCGGGCCTGACCCCGGTGGTGGCGGCCCACGAAGGCGGGGCGGCCTGCATGGCCGACGGCTACGCCCGGGCCTCGGGCCGGTTCGGGGCCTGCCTGTGCATCGGCGGGCCAGGGGTCACCAACACCCTGACCGGCGTGGTGGCCGCGTCCACCGACAACTCGCCGGTTCTAGTGATCTCCGGACAGGTGCCCACCAACTGGGAGGGGCGCGGCGGCTTTCAGGACTCCTCCCCGGCCACGCTCAACGATCTGGCCATGCTCGACCCGGCGGTCCGCAAGTCGCTGGCCGTGGAGAACATCCATCTGGCCGGACACCACCTGCGTTCGGCGCTCACGGCCATGCTGGCGGGCGCGCAGGGGCCGGTCCATCTGAGCCTGCCCACGGACATCCAGCGCGGCGACGTGGCCACGCCCTGGACCCCCCTCGACGCCTCCCTGTACCGGCCCCGGGTGATCGACCCCGAGGCCCTGGAGCGCGCCCTGGACATCCTCGCGCCGCCTGCGCCGGACAAGGCCCCGGAGCGCGTCGCCATCCTGGCTGGGGCGGGAGTTGAAAAATCCGGCTGCGCGGACGAGCTTGTCCGGTTCGCCGAGGCCTACGCCATCCCGGTGGCCACCACGCTTCGGGCCAAGGGGGTCTTCCCGGAGGACCATCCCCTGTCGCTTGGGGTGTTCGGGTACGCCGGGCATCGCCACGCCATCGAGGGCCTGACGTCGGGCGAGGTGGAGGCGCTGGTGGTCCTGGGATCGGGACTGTCCCAGCGCGACACGCTTTTTTGGGACCGCAACATGCTGCCGACCCGGGCGCTCATCCACGCCGATATCGATCCCACGGTCATCGGCCGGACATGGCCGTCCGAGGCGCCCCTGACCGGCGATTGCGGCGAGATATTGCGCTACCTGCTGCGCATCGAAGGAGATCGCGCTGTGGCGCTGGCGGACGCCGTCCCCGGACGCAGGCGGTGGCTCAAGCGAATCCGCGCCCTTGGCCCCCGGTTGTACGATCCCCAGGCGGCCGCCAGCGACGACATGCCGCTGCATCCCGCCCGGGTGGCGACGGCGCTTCGTGCGGCCATGCCGCGCCATGGGGCCTTGGTGGTGGACTCCGGGGCGCACCGGGCCTTTTGCGGGCATTACTGGCAGGCCTACGCCCCCAGGACCTACTTCTCCGCTACCAACATCGGCCCCATGGGCTGGGCCATCCCGGCCGCCTGCGGCATCAAGGCCGCCCGCCCGGATATGCCGCTGGCCGTGGTCACGGGCGACGGCTGCATGCTCATGCACGGCATGGAGATCCATACCGCCGCGCGCTACGGCCTGGCGGTCGTATTCGTGGTGATCAACAACCAGGCCCTGGGCAACGTCTGGCTTCGGTCCAGCAAGCAGGGGCCGGGACCGGCCGGATTGACGGAGATTCCGGGCCGGGACTTTGCCGCCATGGCGCGCTCGCTGGGGCTTGAGGCCGCCACGGTCACGACTCCAGGCGAGCTTGCGCCCGCGTTCGAGAAGGCCCTGGCGTCGGGGCGGCCGTATCTGGTGGACGTGCGTTGCGACAAGCGGTTTACGACCCCGGTCGCGCCGTTTGGCCAGGCCAAGGCCCTGTGGGTGGATGAGTGAGCGAGGGGGAGGCAAACATGGGAGAAGGCGGCCGCATACTGCAAGGGGCGCGTGAGGCCCTGGCCATAGCCCGGGGCGAGATGCCCGGCGAGGACTACGCCGTCAGCGTCCCGGAAGGTCCGCAAACTGTTGGGAACGACCGGCGTGGATGCGTAGTCTCCGACCCAGGTCGTGCATGTCAGCCGGGGGATGCCGTGGATTGTCGCTCTATGGGGAGCAACCGCCGTGGCGTTTCTTCGGTTTGATGCGCGGATTGCTAACGGGCCATCCTCGCAGTGCGAATCCATGCCGGGGATGGTGTGGAATGCGCAACAACGAGCGTCCCTAGCAAATTTCTAGCAAGAAAGAAGCGGGTTTCCGGCTTGTGACCGAAAACCCGCGTGGTTGCTTGGTGGGCAGTACAGGATTCGAACCTGTGGCCTTTGGCTCCGGAGGCCAACGCTCTATCCAACTGAGCTAACTGCCCGAAACAAGAATTTTTAGTTTAGGGCAGGGCGGATGTCAAGGCGTTTTCCGGCCGAGACTTCCGCGCGGGACGCCAGGGGCCTAGGACGCCTGGGCCGCCGCCTTGGGTTCGTCATGTCCGCCGGACACGCACACCATGTTCCGGCCGCTGGACTTGGCCTGATACAGGGCCTGATCCGCCTGGCGCAAAAGGTCCATGCGCTTGTTGAGGGAGCCGGGCTTGAGCGAGGCCACGCCGATGGACGACGTCACCTGAAACTCCTGGCCGTCATAGGCGAACTGCACGGTGGCGATGGCCCGGCGCAGACGCTCCGCCAGAATCCAGGCCTGATCCTCGGAGGTCTGGGGCAGGATGGCCACGAATTCCTCGCCGCCGTATCTGGCCCCGAAATCCGTACTGCGCAGCGAGTCCTGCAGCACCCGGCCGATCTCGCGCAGGACCTGATCCCCGGCCTGATGGCCGTATTGGTCGTTGACATGCTTGAAGTGGTCCAGGTCGAGCATGAGCAGGCTTAAGTGGCTGTTGTAGCGCTGATGGCGCTTGAGCTCCTCCACCAACCGCTCGTCAAAGGCCCGGCGGTTATGGATGCGGGTCAGGCCGTCGTGGTCGGCCTTGGTCTTGACCTCGCTGAAAAGGGCCGCGTTGCGCAGCGCCAGGGACAAATGATTGACGGCCGCATACAGGGCCTGGACCTCGTCCTTGCCCATGGGATGTCCCGCGCCCCGGGAGATGGCCAGACAACCGAAGACGTGTCCCGCCGTCTTGAGGGGCAGAAGCAGCACGCCGGCCGGGTCGAGGGCGTAGTCCGGGGTGTCGGTGCGGGTCTCGCCGGGTCCCAGATAGGCGGTCTGATAGCCGCTGACGGGGCGCTGGGTGAGGCGCTGCACGTTTTCGAGGAGGTAGCCGGTCCAGGCCTCCTCCGAGGCAGGCTCCATGTCCGGCTCCAGAAAAAACTCCGTCTCCAGGACGCCGCTGTCGTCGGTCAGCCAGAAGGCGGCCATGAGCGCCTTGATGGGCAACAGCAGTCCCAGATCGTCCCTGGCCTGGGTCAGGATCACCGCCGGGTCCAATGATTCCGAGGCCCGGGTGAGGATCTGGTTGAGAAACAGGATAAGGTCGGTCTTGCGGGCCAAAAGCTCCCGTTCCAACATGATTTCCCGGGTCATGCGGAAGATGTCGTCGTAGAGGCTTTTGACCTCCTTGGCCCGGAAGATCACGTCGCGAATCTTCTTGGTGGTCAGGGGCAGGGACACGGCGGACAAAAAGCCGCTCTCCACCACGTCCTCGAAATCCGACACGGACTTGTTGTCCTCGACCAAAAGCACCCGCTGGGGAAGTTCCCATTCCCGCAGCCTGCGCCGCACGTCGTCGGGCATCTCGGTCCAGGCCGCCCGCGTGATCCAGATCACCAGCGGGTTGCACCGGGCGATGTCCCGTTCCTTGGGCAGCGCCTCTTCAGGCCAGTTGCGCAGATGGTATCCCGGACCCAGGGCGGAAAGGATTTCCCCCTCGATCTGTTCGGATAAACCTATGCCCCAGACCAATTCCGGCCTGTTTCCCCGCTTCATGAATAACCTCCGTGAAGGAGCTGTGGAGTTTTCAGGCCTCCCATTGCAAATACGGGGCCATGGGCCAGAAATGCCGCCTCCGGCACGGCCTGCGGGGTTTTCAACGCATTTGACATCGGCGTCGATTCATGGCTTGTCTGCCCCATGCCAGAACCTCGTGCCTGGGGGACCCTTGATCCCTTCCTGGAAGGCGGCGACGCCCTGGGCCGCAGGGCGGCCAACGCCGGTTTTCTTACGGCCCTTTTGGCCGCCGACCCTTGCGACAGCTATCATTTCTACCTGGCGTCCCCCACCGACCGCGACATCCAGGCCAAGGCCCTGGCTGCCCTGCGGCCGGATCTGGCCGGGCAGGGGAAATTCAAATTCTTGACACGGCTCGATCTGCCCCAGGGCCTGGCCCGCCACGACTATCTCGCCTTCCATCTCTCGGACTGCATCAACTATCCGGCCCATCTCTCCCGCTTGCGCAACCTCGTGGCCAAAGACATCTTCCCCATCACCTCGGTCACCCATTCCCTCAGCTACGCCGCCTACGGCCGCGACTTCCTGATGCACCTGTGGCCCGGGGCCACGGCCCGCGACGCCGTGGTGGCCACCTCCCGGGCCGCCGTGGCCGCCGTGCGCGGGTTTTACGCCTACCTGGAGCAGGGCTATCATCCGTTCGGCCCGACCGGCCTATCCGGCCCGTCCGGCCCGACAGCCCCGCCCCCGGCCTGCCCCCGGCTGGAATGCCTGCCCCTGGGGGTGGACGCGGCCTCGTTTTCCCCGGCCACCGAGGCCGAACGCCGCGACTTCCGAGGGGAGCTGGGCATCCCGGTCGAGGCCACGGTCTTCGTGATCTTCGCCCGCATCTCGCACAGCTCAAAGCTCGACCCCCTGCCGGTCCTGCGGGCCTTCCAGCGGCTTGTCGCAGCCCGACCCAAGGGATCGGCAAGCCCGCCGCCGTGCCTGGTCATGGCCGGGTGGACCGAGGAGGGCAGCGAGGCCTTCCTGCGCGCCCTGGCCGATTTCGCCTCGGGCGTCGGGCTGGCCTTCCGGCTTTTCCCGCGCCCCGACGAGGACCGCAAACGGCGCATCCTGGGCGCTGCCGACATCTTTTTGTCTCCCGTGGACAACCTCCAGGAGACCTTCGGCCTGTCCATCCTGGAGGCCATGGCCTGCGGGCTGCCGGTGGTGGCCTCGGATTTCGACGGCTACCGGGATCTGGTGGTCCCGGGGGAGACGGGATTTTTGACGCCCACCCTGGGACCGGCGGACACGCCGCGTCTGGACGCCCTGTCGCCGCTTCTTTTCGACAACCATTCCCACCTGATCCGGGCCCAGCAGTGCGTGGCGGACGTGCCCGCCCTGGCCCGGGACATGGCGGTCCTGGCCGACGATCCGGGCCTGCGGCGGGAGATGGGCCGTGCCGGGCGCAGGCGGGTGGAGCGGCATTTCTCCTGGGAGGCCGTGGTCGCCGGGCATGTCGCCCTGTGGGAAGAGCTGCGGCGCGCCCCGATCCCGGACCGCGAGAGCCTGCGCGGGATCGTCCACCCCATGCACATCCCCTACGGCCGGGTGTTTGGCGGCCATCCGTCGGCGACGCTCGACCCGGCCATGCCTGTCGTGGCCAGCCGGACCGGGCAGGCGGTCTACCGGGGGCTGGACTTTCCGGTCATCTATCCGCCGCTGGAATCCATCATCGACCTGGAGACCATCCGCCAGCTCCTGGTTTTCGCCCGCAATCCTCTGGCGGCAGGCGAGCTTGCCGCCAAATTGCGCACGGTGCAGCCGGACCTGGACGACGAGGGCGCGGCCATGTGTCTTTTGTGGGCGCTTAAGCACGATCTGCTGGAACGCGTCCACGAGACGGCGGGCGACGCCGCCCCGGGCGGCGCGGACCATGGGACGGCCGCGCCGTGAGCCGCCGGGAACGTAACGGCCGCGCCGCGCGCGCCGACTCCTCGCCGCAGCCCGCCGCGCCCAAGCGCAGCCTGGGCCAGAACTTCCTGGTCGATCAAAACATTTCGCGCAAGATCGTGGCCGCCCTGGAGATTGGCCCCGGGGACACGGTCCTTGAGATCGGCCCCGGGCGTGGCGCCCTGTCCGGCTGCATAGCCGCCGCCGGTCCCGGCTGCTATCTGGCCGTGGAAAAGGATCTGGATCTGGCCATGGCCCTGCCGGGGCTTGTTCCCGGGGTGGGGGTTACGGCCATGGACGCCCTGCGTCTGGACTGGGGACGCCTGGCGGGGCTGCCCCGGCTGAAGCTGGCGGGCAACCTGCCCTACAACGTGGCCTCGCCCCTGGTCTGGGACCTGTGCGCCGGGGCGGCCGATTTTGAGCGGGCCGTATTTATGGTGCAGCACGAGGTGGCCCTGCGCATGGCCGCCCGTCCCGGCTGCGGGGAATACGGGGCGCTGTCGGCCTGGATGGGGAACTTCGTCACGGTGGACTATCTCTTCAAGGTGCCGCCCACGGTTTTCCGACCCCGGCCCAAGGTGGATTCGGCCGTGGTGCGCCTTGTTCCCCGCCCGGAGGGGGAACGACCCGGGGATACGGCGGGAGTGGCGGAATTTTTGAAATTTTGTTTCAGCCGGCGCAGAAAGCAGATGCGGCGGGCGCTCAAGGGCTTGTGGACGGAAGATATCGGATATCTATTTGAAAAATATGGATATTCGCCGACATGCCGTCCGGAGGAGCTTTCACCTGAGTTTTTTCGGATTGTGGCGAAAACCTTGAAAACCCACGGGGCCTCTTGACTTTGGGTTGAAAATGGAGTTCACCTCTTGCCAATTACGCAAACGCTGGTGGGCATTTTCGTCACATCCCGTTACGTCAACTTCGCCGGGCGGGGGGCAGCGAAATTTTCCGTAGCGTCACAGGCGTGGTGTGACCGGGAATGACATGATTTTTCAGGAGTGGGAGTGGGAGAGGGGTTCAGTCGACTGAGCGGCCGACGAGCGCGTCGGCGATTCCAAAAGAGGAGGAGAGGACCGATGACCAAGGCTGATCTGGTGGTGAAAATCGCGGAAAAGACCGGGCTGACCAAGGCCAACGCCGAGAGGGCGCTCAACGCCTTTCTGGAGTCCGTGGAAGCCACGTTGGTTGCCGACGGCAAACTGACCCTGACGGGGTTCGGCACCTTCGCTGTTGACGAGCGGAAGGCCCGCACCGGCCGCAATCCGCGTACTGGCGCCGAGATCAACATCCCGGCCAGCAAGGTGGTCAAGTTCCGTCCCGGCAAGCTGCTCAAAGACGCTATTAAATAACGCAGGGAGCCAACATCATGTGGATGATTCACGGAGAAACGGTCCAGAGCCCGCTGCCGCAGGATCTGCCCTGGTGGATGCCTGACCATTTCATCTTTTTCAGCGTGCTGTATCTTGTGCTTTTGATCATCGGCTCCGGGGTGGGCTACTGCGTCATGAAGTCCCTCAAGGAGACCTTCTGCCAAGAGGCCGGGCAACATCATTAAATCCCGCCTTATGATGGGACAGCTTTCGGACCCGCCTGGCCCTGGCCGGGCGGGTCCTTTTTCGCTTTCCTGACGGCTGAAAGGAAAAGGCTTGCCTTTTTCCCTGTTGGGGAATATGAATTCTGTTTTCCGCCAAATTGTGCGGAGAGTTTAGGCAAGAGGGGGTGAGGTCCGTGCCGGGAGTTTTCCTTGAAGATTCCGACAACTTCGACATTGCGCTGCGTCGTTTCAAGAAGCAGGTGGAGAAGGCCGGGGTGTTGTCCGAGTTGAAAAAGCGGCAGCATTTCGAGAAGCCCAGCGTCATGCGCAAGAAGAAGAAAGCCGCCGCCAGAAAGCGTCTGCTGAAGAAAATGCGCAAAATCAACATGATGTAATGAACCTAACGGACCGCATCGAAAAAGAATACCTTGTCGCCTACAAGGCCAGGGATGAGGTGCGCCTGTCCGTTTTGCGCATGCTCAAAACCGCTGCCAAAAACCGGCAGGTGGAGCTTCTGCGGCCGCTCACCGATGACGAGCTGACCCAGGTGATCTCCAGGCAGGCCAAGCAGCGTCGCGAGTCCATCGAGCAATTCGGCCGTGCTGGCCGTGATGATCTTCGGATACGGGAGGAGCGGGAGCTTTCGATCCTCATCGAATACCTTCCCGCTCCCCTGACCGAGGACGAACTTCTTCGCGAGGTCGCCCAGGCCATTGCCGAGCTTGGGGCCGTAAGCGTCAAGGACATGGGACGGGTCGTTTCCGCCGTTCTGGCAAAGCACCAGGGCCGGGCCGACGGGAAGCGCGTCAGCGACGCAGTGCGCTCCCGCCTGTCTGCATAGCCCGCCACCGCGTTTTCCCATATGGATATCCGCTCTCTCCAGTTGTTGGAGTTCCCCAAGGTTCTTGGACACCTGGCGGAGCTGACTGTTTCCGTTCCCGGACGCCGGGCGGCGACTTCCCTTGTCCCGTGCCGGAACGCCCAGGAGCTTGCCGGACGCCACGGGCTTTTGGCCGAATGCCTGGAATTGCGCCAGGGCGGCGTGTTGCGGCTTGCGGAATTTCCCTCGCTCGACGGTCTGTTCGAGGCCAAAGGCGGCGAGAGCGTCCCCCTTGACCTGGACGCCCTGTTCGCCATCCAGGCCGTGCTCGCCCAGGCCGGGCAGGTCCGCGAGGTCGTGAACCCTCGGGAGCCGACCCGGGGCATGCCGCAGTTTGAGCGCCCGCTTGTGCGCGATCTGGTTATGGCCGCGCCGGTCCCCAAAAAAACCGAGGCCGGCCTGAACCGGTGCCTGTCGCCGGACGGGGGGCTGCGCGACGAGAGCTCCCCCGAGCTTTTTTCCGCCCGGGCCGAGATCCGGACCATCCATCGCCGCTGCACGCGCCAGGTCAAGGACTATGTCCAGGAGCAGGGGCTTTCCCCCTTCCTCCAGGACGATTTCATGACCATCTCCTCGGACCGCTACGTGCTGCCGCTTCGGTCCAATTTCAAGGGCCGCATCCCGGGAATCATCCACGACTATTCCCAGACCGGCGAGACCTGCTATTTCGAGCCGTTTTTTCTGGTCGAGGTCAATAACCGCCTCCAGGAGCTGAAAAAAGAGGAGCGCGAGGCCGAGGTCAAGGTCATCGCCACGCTTACGGTGCTGTGCCGCCAGGAGTGGGACGCGCTTTTGGCCACCTACCGCCTTCTGGTCGATCTGGACCTGCTTTTCGCCAGCGCCGCCCTGGCCGAGGCCACCGGCGGGGTCATTCCCGAGGTGGGGCCGGATGAGCCCGTGCGACTGCCCGGGGCGCGCCACCCGCTGTTGATTTTGGGCCGCAGCGGGGCCGCCGGGGTGGTGCCCCAGGACATCGTGCTCGAACCCCGGCATCGGGCGCTGATCATCAGCGGGGCCAACGCCGGGGGCAAGACCGTATGCCTCAAAACCCTGGGACTTCTGGCGCTTATGGCCTTTTCCGGCCTGGCCGTGCCCGCCGCCGCCGGATGCTCGTTGCCCTTTTGGCGCAAGATGTTCGTCTTTTTGGGCGACGAGCAGAGCCTGGAAGACCATTTGAGCACCTTTACGGCCCAGATACGCCACGTCAGCCGGGTCTGGCCCGAGGTGGACGAGGCCACGCTGGTGCTGCTTGACGAATTCGGGGCCGGAACCGACCCGGCCCAGGGCGCGGCCCTGGCCCAGGCCGTGGTGGACGGGCTTTTGGAGAAAAACGCCTGGCTGGCGGCGGCCACCCATTTCCCGGCGCTCAAGGCGTATGGCTTAAGCAAGCCCGGGGTGCGGGCGGCCTGCATGCTCTTCGATCCGGCCGGGAAAAAGCCCCTGTACCGTCTGGCCTACGATCAGGTGGGGGCCTCGGTGGCCCTGGACGTGGCCCGGGAGCATGGGCTGCCGGAAGAAATTTTGGAACGGGCGCATCGCTATCTGCTCCTGGAGGGGGCCGACTCCTCGTCCATCCTGGACCGCTTAAACGAGCTGGCCCTGCGCAAACAGCGCGAGATCGACGAACTCTCCGACCTGCGCAGCGTTGAAAAGAAAAAAACCGCCGCCATCCGCGAACGCTACGAAAAACGGCTGGCCGCCCTGATGGACGAGGTGCGCGAGGCCTCCCGGGAGATATCGCGCAGCTACCAGGAGGGGCGCCTGGGACGCAAACAGGCCCAGAAGGCCCTTGCCGAGGCCGGGAAAAGACTTATTGAGGAACAGGCGAGCGTTACGCCCGAGACCGGGGCGTCTTGTCTTGCGCCCGTGCCGGACTTCGAGAGTCTGGCCCCGGGCGACGCCGTCCATCTGCAAAGCTGGAACAAATCCGGCCAGGTACTGGAGAAAGACCCCCGCAGACGGATGCTCAAGGTGGACATGGGCGGGGTGTGCGTGTGGGTGGACGCCCGCGACGTGGCCGGGAGTCCTGCCGCAAAGGCCCCGCAGGACGGCGGCGGATGGTCTGTGAAGACCGGACCGCAGGCCGGGGCCACGGCCGTATCGGCCTTTGTCCTGGACGTGCGGGGACGCCGGGCCGACGAGGCCGTGGTGGAGTTGGCGGCGTTTCTGGACGACAGCATCATGCGTGGGCGCACCGGGCTTGAGATCGTCCATGGCAAGGGCACCGGGGCCTTGCGCCGCGAGGTGCACGAATTTTTGCGCACGTCTCCCCTGGTGGCCTCGTTCCAACTGGCCCCGGCGGACCGGGGCGGAGACGGCATGACCATGGTGGAGCTGGCCTAACGGTTCTGATCGCCGGGGAAAATTGCGGCACGGGCCTCCGGCAGGGGATAAGGCGGCATGAAGTTCGATTCCTCGGGGGTGGCGGCGGTCAAGGCCCGGGCCGACATCGTCGAGATCGTGCGGCGCTATGTGGACCTGCGGTCCGTGGGCGGGCGGCTGGTCGGGGCCTGTCCGTTTCATCAGGAGACCAAGGGCTCGTTTAACGTCCATCCGGAGCGGGGATATTTCCACTGTTTCGGCTGCCAGGCCTCGGGGGACGTGATCGATTTTTATTGCCGCATCAACGGCCTGGAGTTTCGCGAGGGGCTGGAGAGACTGGCGGAAGAAGTGGGGGTGCGCCTGGAGTCCGGGCGTCCCGACCCCAGGTCCGGGGAGAAAAAGCGGCTGCGCCAGTCCTGCCTGGACATGCACGCCGCAGCCGACGCCTTTTTCCGGCGCTGCCTGGCCTCGCCCGAAGGCGAGGCCGCCCGGGAATACCTTGCGCGGCGCGGCGTCGCGCCCGAGGCGGTCGCCAAATTCGGCCTGGGATACAGCCCCAAGGGCTGGCAGGCCCTTGAGGATTTTCTGAAGAAAAAGGGCTTCACCCCGGCCCAGGCGGCCATGGCCGGGCTTTTGTCCACACGCGACGACGGCCGCACCTGGGACCGGTTCCGGGACCGGCTGATCTTTCCCATCCGCGACGTGGCCGGGACCGTGGTGGCCTTTGGCGGCCGCATCATGGGGGAGGGCGACCCGAAGTACTTAAACAGCGCCGATTCGCCCATCTACCGCAAGGGGGACCATCTCTACGCCCTGTGCGACGCCCGGCCCAGCATGGCCAAAAGCCGCCGGGGCATCCTCACCGAGGGCTACGTGGACGTCATCACCCTGCACCAGTTCGGCTACGGCGACGCCGTGGGCGTCTTGGGCACGGCGCTGACCCCGGAACAGGTCAAGCGGCTTTTGGGGTTTTGCGCCACGGTGGATCTGGTGTTTGACGGCGACGGGGCCGGGCGCAAGGCGGCGTTGCGGTCGGCGGAGATGCTTCTGGCTGTCGGCGCGGCCTGCCGGGTGACGCTTCTTCCCGAGGGCGAGGACGTGGACAGCCTGCTCCAGACCCGGGGCCGGGAGGCCTTCGCGGTCTGTCTGGCCGGGGCCGACGAGGGCCTGCGCTACTGCTTCCGGGCCGTGTCGGCCCTGGGGCGCAAGGACCAGATCGCCTGGGCCGAAGGATTTTTGGGCAAGGTGGCCGACTCCAACCTGCGGGCGGCCTACGCCCCCCGGGTGGCGGCGGCCCTGGGACTTTCCGAGGCGGAGCTGCGCAACTCCCTGGCCGACGCCATGGTGCGGCGCAAGGCGGCGGTTCCGACCTCGCAGCGCGCCAGCGGCGACGCCCCGGGGCTTTCCCTGGCCCAGCGCGAGACCTGGATCATGACCTTCGCGGCCCGTTGCCCGGAATACGTGCCCGCCCTGGCCCGACTCGGCGCAGGGGATTTTTTGGCCGGGCCTGGGGCGCGTTCCCTGTGGACGCGGCTGACCGCCCTGGAGGGAGGCGATCCCAGGCTGGTTTTGGAAGGGGCCGAGCTGGATTTCGTGCTTGAGGCCAGGCAGTCCGAGGCGCTGCCTGACGAGGCCAGACGAGAGATTTTCGACGAGATTTCCGGATTTTTACGCGCCACACGGCTGGATGCGGTCCGCAAGGAGCTCATGGAGTCCATGCGCCGGGCCAGGGCCGTGGGAGACACGGGAGAAGAGATGCGGCTATTTGCCGAGCTTAATGCCTTACTTGGGAGGGGAGATGAGTAATCTCAAAGAAATTCAGCAGATAAAGAGCCTCATCGTCAAGGGCAAACAAAAAGGCTTTTTGACCATTGATGAGGTCAACAAGGCCCTTCCTTCCGAGGTCAATAATCCCGAGCAGATCGAGGAGGTCATCTCCATTTTCGATCAGCTCGACATCAATATCGTGGATTCGGACAAGGACGCCCGCAAGCTCGACGCCATGGCCGCCGAGCCCGACGACACCCCGGACGCCGACCTGGAGCTCACCGAGAGCGAGGACTCCCTCGATTATTCCTCGCGCAGCACCGACCCGGTGCGCATGTACCTGCGCGAGATGGGCGCGGTGCCGCTTCTGGACCGCGACGGCGAAGTGACCATCGCCAAGAAGATCGAAAACGGCGAGATGGACGTGCTCTACGCCCTGGTCGAGGTGCCGGTGGCCATCGAGGAGCTGGTCCAGGTGGGCGACGACCTACGGCTGGGGCGCATGAAGCTCAAAGACGTGGTCAAGACCATCGAGGAGGACGACCCCTCCGAGGACGAGATGAACCAGCGCCAGCGGGTCATCTTCCTTCTGGAGGAGATTCGGACCACCTATCGCAAAAAGCGCAAGATCTACGGCAAGCTGGACCAGTGCGCCTGTCTGTCGCGGCGGGTGTACGGCATCCAGAAGGAGATCATGGTCTACAAGGACGAGGTGGTGGGGCGGCTTCGCGACATCAAGCTGGAAAAAACCCTCATCGACCGGGTCATCGAGACTGTCGAGGACTACGTGCGGCAGATGCACAACTGCCAGCGCGACCTGTCGGCCTACATCCTGTCCGTGGGCAAGTCCCAGTCCGAGATCAAGGAGCTTTTCAGCCGTCTCGACCAGCGCAACATCAATCCCGTCCTGGCCGCCGACAGCCTGGGGCTGACGGTGGAGGAGCTTTTCTCGTTTAAGGAAATGCTCACGGCCAAGATGGAGATTTTAGGCCGCCTCCAGGACAAGTGCTGCCACCACGTGCACGACCTGGAAGAGGTCCTGTGGCGCATCAAGCGCGGCAACACGGCGGCCCAGCGGGCCAAGCAGGAGCTTATCCGCTCCAACCTGCGCCTGGTGGTGTCCATCGCCAAGAAATACACCAACCGCGGTCTCCAGTTCCTGGACCTCATCCAGGAGGGCAACATCGGTCTCATGAAGGCCGTGGACAAGTTCGAATACCAGCGCGGCTACAAGTTCTCCACCTACGCCACCTGGTGGATCAGGCAGGCCATCACCCGGGCCATCGCCGATCAGGCCCGGACCATCCGCATCCCCGTGCACATGATCGAGACCATCAACAAGCTGATTCGCACCTCGCGCTATCTGGTGCAGGAGCTTGGCCGCGATCCCACCCCGGAGGAGATCGCCGAGCGCATGGATTATCCCCTGGAGAAGGTCAAAAAGGTCCTTAAAATCGCCAAGGAGCCCATCTCCCTGGAAACCCCCATCGGCGACGAGGAGGATTCCAGCCTGGGCGATTTCATCGAGGACAAAAAGGCCCTGGCCCCGGCCGAAGAGGTGGTCAACACCAAGCTCGGCGAGCAGATCGGCAAGGTGCTTTCGGATCTGACCCCGCGCGAGGAGCAGGTGCTGCGCAAGCGTTTCGGTCTGGGGGAGAAGTCGGACCACACCCTGGAAGAGGTGGGCAAGCTTTTCAACGTCACCCGTGAGCGCATCCGCCAGATCGAGGCCAAGGCGTTGCGCAAGCTGCGCCATCCGGTGCGCAGCCAGCACCTGCGCTCCTACTACGAAAGCTAGAAACGGCGGCCGTTGTCAGCAGTCTCGGCGGCCTCCGGGGCGTTTCAAAGTAATGGCAAAGCCCCTGCGTTGGCTTTGCGCCGCCAGCGGCGGAGGCGCCGCCGGGCGGAAAGGCACGACAATCACTCGCCTCCGGCGCGGCGGCGCCGCGACCTGCTCGTGATTTTCGAGACTGACGGCTTTGTCCGCAGTCCCGGCGGCCTCCGGGCCGCCTTTTCATGGGCATGGGGACATTTTTCGTCCCGTCGCCCCTTTGTCGGACTTGGCTTTACAGCGAAAATATGTTCAACAACGACGTTTCGACGTGAATGATGACCCGCGGGCCTGGCGTACAAGCCCTCCCGCGCGTCGAACCTGTTTCCCCGGCCCGTGACCCGGCCCGGAGGGAACTGCAACCAGGACCGGAGGAAGTATGTTTTTTGACAGCGTGGCCTTCGCCATGGGCGCGATCCCGGGCGGCGATCAATCCGCCGGTAATCCCATCGGCGCTTTCCTGCCCCTGATTCTTATGTTCGCCATCTTCTATTTTCTGCTCATCCGTCCCCAGCAGAAAAAGGCCAAGCAGCACAAAGAGCTTCTGGCCAACCTGAAAAAGGGCGACGCCATCATCACCGGCGGGGGCATCTATGGCCGTATTTCCGCCGCCAACGGCGACGTGCTGACCATTGACGTGGGCGGCGGCACGGAAATCAAGGTCAACCGCGCCTTCGTGTCCGGCCTGGCCGACGGAGGTCCCAAGATCGACTCCAAGGACAAGGCTAAGGACAAGCCCAAAGAATCCGAATAACCGTCAGGCCGCGTCGCGGGACGGCCCCGACAGGTGGAGACGGTCTTGTGCAAAGACCGTCGCTTCCTTTTTCTGGCCGTTTTCGCGCAAGCCTTGGGCCGCTTCGGCGGCGTGAAGGAGAGGCGCACTCATGACCGGAAGCTTGCGTTGGCGCGTGGCGCTCATCGCGGTGGTCGTCTTTTTCGGCCTTTTGTATATGCTGCCCTCGATTCCGGGGGTGAAGGATTCGGCTCTGGGCAAGTTTTTGCCCGATGACGAGGTGAATCTCGGGCTCGATCTCAAAGGCGGCATCCACCTGACCCTGGATGTGGACGTGGACAAGGCCGTGCAGAACTCCCTGTCGCTTATGGGCCGCGACATCCGGGAGCAGGCCCGGGAGGACGGCATCGCCGTGCTTAGGCCTGGGCTGACCGACGGCAAACACCTGGATTTCGTCCTGGCCAAGGTCGATCAGCGCGAGGCCCTGGATGCGATGCTCAAAAAGCAGTTCGCCATCCTCCAGGTCGTCTCCGCGACGACCGTCGAGGGCGACAAACTGCTCTACAAAATGCAATTCACCTCGGAATACCTGGACTACCTGGAAAAGCTGACCATCGACCAGGCGGTCAAGACCATCCGCAACCGCATCGACGAATTCGGCGTGGCCGAACCCGACATCAGGCGTCAGGCCGACGGCCGCATCCAGGTCCAATTGCCGGGCCTGCAGGACCCCGAACGGGCCATCAAGATCATCGGCCGCACGGCGCACCTGGAATTCAAGGTCGTGGACGACGAGACCGATCCGGACAAGGCCGCCAAGGGCGTCCTGCCCCCGGGGCGGGAGCTGTCCACCATGCGGCACCGCAACAATGACGGCACTTTTCTGGACCGGCCCATCGTGCTCAAGGCCGACGCCATCATGACCGGCGAATACATCGCCGACGCCCGGGCCAACTTCGACTCCAACAATCAGGCCTACGTGTCCCTGACGTTCACCCCGCGCGGGGCCAAGCTTTTTGAACGCATCACCACGGACAACGTCAAAAAGCGCATGGCCATCGTGCTTGACGGCAAGGTCTATTCCGCGCCGGTCATCCAGGAAAAGATCAGCGGCGGCCGGGCCAGCATCACCGGTCGGTTCTCCACCGACGAGGCCCGGGATCTGGCCATCGTGCTGCGGGCCGGCTCCCTGCCTGCGCCGGTGAACATCCTGGAGCAGCGCAGCGTCGGTCCCTCCCTGGGCCAGGAGTCCATCGAGAAGGGCGTCATGGCCGCGCTGATCGGCGGCGCGCTGATCATCGCCTTCATGGTGATCTACTACGGCTTCGGCGGATTCGTGGCCGACATCGCCCTGGCGCTCAACATCATGCTCATCCTGTCCGGGCTGGCGGCCTTCGGGGCCACCCTGACCATGCCGGGCATCGCGGGCATCATCCTGACGCTGGGCATGGCCGTGGACGCCAACGTCATCATCTACGAGCGCGTGCGCGAGGAGCTCAGGCGGGGGCTTACCCCGCGCATGGCCCTGGACGAGGGCTATTCCCGGGCCACCCTGACCATCTTCGACGCCAACATCACCACCATCATCGCCGCCGTGGTGCTCTACGAGTTCGGCACCGGCCCCATCCGGGGCTTCGCCGTGACGCTGATTCTGGGCATCGTGGCCTCCATGTTCACGGCCATCTTCGTCACCCGCACCATGTTCGACCTCTGGATGCGCCGCCGCCCCCCTGGTGCGGCCATCAGCATCTAGACCCGCCTCGCATCGCGATCCTCGGGCCTCCTTCGGGAGGCCCTTTTTTTGCCCAGGCGCGACCTTCGTCTCTCGCCGTCACTCCCTGCCCGCACGGCGTCCTCTCAGGGCGCCCCGCTGTCGTTGACAATATCCGGGGGGGGAGATAGGCATTTGGAAGCATACGAAATAATATTTATGATGCATTTTTTGTCATGAAATCATACAATGCATTCTTTGATGATGCGCTAAATTTTCTGTATTAACCAGGAAGCGGGGCGTTTTTCCTGGCTAGTGGCCAGGAGAGACGTACGGCGGGTCGCTTTGGGGCCATGGGGTCGCCGGAAGCAGGCCTTTTCGCAAAACAGGCTCGACGCAAGGAGAAACGGATGATTCGCAAGACACTTCTTTTGTGCGCGGCGGCTATTTTCGTTTTCGCCCAGGCGGCCCAGGCCCATTTCGGCATGGTCATTCCCTCGGCCGATCATGTCCTGGACAAGGGCAAGGGGACCGTGACCCTGACCGTGGCCTTCGCCCACCCCATGGAGGGAAACGGCATGGACATGGCCAGCCCCAAGGAATTCGTCATGGTCGAGGGCGAGACCAAAACCGATCTCAAAGCCGCCCTCAAAGAGATGAAATTTCTGGATCACAAGGCCTGGCAGGTCTCCCAGACCCTTAAAAAACCCGGCGTCTACTCCTTTTACGTGGTCCCCGAACCCTATTGGGAGCCCGCCGAGGACTGCTTCATCCAGCACTTCACCAAGGTGGCGGTTCCGGCCTTCGGCGAGGAAGAGGGCTGGGACAAGCCCCTGGGCCTTAAGACCGAGATCGTGCCCCTGACCCGGCCCTTCGGCAACTATGCGGGCAACGTCTTTCAGGGCAAGGTGCTGCTCGACGGCAAACCTGTCGCCGGATGCGCCGTTGAGGTCGAATATTACAACAAGGACAAAAAATACGCCGCCCCCAACGACTACATGGTCACCCAGGTGGTCGCCACCGACGACGCGGGCGTGTTCACGTACGTGGCCCCCTGGTCCGGGTGGTGGGGCTTTGCGGCGCTCAATACCGCCGCCGAGAAGATGACCCACGACGGCCAGGACAAGGATGTGGAGCTTGGCGCGGTGCTGTGGACGTATTTCGTTGATCCGGCCAAGGGAAAGAAGTAAAAGCGGCTGTTTCCCCGGCCGCCTGGGATGACGGGCGGCCGGGGACGTTTTTTGGGGAGGAGGGGGCATGCATATTTCGGAAGGGGTGTTGTCCGCGCCGGTTTTGGGCGTCGGGGCGGTGCTGGCGGCCGTGGGCACGGCTGTCGGCCTCAAGCGCCTGGACTATGACCGGCTGATGACCGTGGCCATCCTCTCCGCCGCCTTCTTCGTGGCCTCGCTGATCCACGTGCCCATCGGGCCGTCCAGCGCCCACCTGATCATGAACGGCCTTCTGGGCGCGATTTTGGGCTGGGCCGCCTTTCCGGCCATCCTGACCGGGCTTTTGCTCCAGGCCGTGCTCTTTCAGTACGGCGGGCTGGCCGTCCTTGGGGTCAACACCTGCGACATGGCCTATCCGGCCGTGATCTGCTTCTATCTGTTCCGGCCGTTTCTGCACGCAAGCGGGAAACGCCGGGCTATCGGGGCCTTTTGCTGCGGATTTTTCTCGGTGCTTTTTTCGGCGCTTCTGACCGCCGCCGCCCTGGAATTTTCCGACGAGGGCTTTTTCGCCGCCGCCAGGATCCTGGTGGCGGCCCATCTGCCCATCATGATCGCCGAAGGATTGATCACGGCCATGGTGGTCTCGTATCTGGCGAAGACCCGGCCCGAGTTGTTGTGGGGCGAGGTGGCCCGGTGAGCCGCTTTTCGGCGCAAATCATCCACTGGCCGACTGTCCGGGGCGGCCTGGGAGGGGGCATGAATTACGCAGCATGGTGCTGGTTGCGGACGTTTCTGCTGACGCTTGTCGTGGCGGTGGGGATCGTTCCCGAGGCAACGGCCCACCGGGTGAACCTTTTCGCCTATGTGGACGGCGGGAAAATCGTCACCGAATCCTGGTTCAGCAAGTCGTCCCGGGTGCGCCAGGGATCGATCGAGGTCTTCGACGCGGCCAGCGGCGAGAAACTTCTGTCCGGGACCACCGACGACCAGGGCAATTTCGCCTTCGACATCCCCCAGGCGGCCCGGGACAAAAAGGCCGACCTGCGCATCGTGCTGCGGGCCGGCGAGGGACACGGCAACGAGACCGTGATCAAGGCCCAGGAATATCTCAGCGTCCCGGCGACGGCCGCACCGGCGGCCCCGGAACCGGTTTCCTCCGAAGCCCCTGTGCAGGCCCCGGCCGCTACGCCGGTCGTAGCGACCCAGGCGCCAGCGGCCCCACCGCCCGCAACGGCGCCCCCCCGGGCGTCCGCCCCCCCGGTTGCGCCCCCAGTTGCGCCCCCAGTTGCGCCCCCAGTTGCGCCCCCAGTTGCGCCCCAGGCCGCCGCTTCCGCCCCGGTTTCTCCCGATCCCGCGCTTGTGGCGGCCATGGACAAACTGCTCGACGCCAAGCTGGCGCCGGTCAAGTCCATGTTGGCCGAGGCCATGGACCTCGCGCCGTCCATGACCGAAATCATCGGCGGCGTCGGCTGGATCTTCGGGCTTGTGGGCGTGGCCGCCTATTTCAAAAGCCGCAAGGGATAGCCGTCCCGGTGCTCGACGAACCGTTCGCCCAGGGGGATTCCCCCATCCATCGACTGGACCCCCGCTACCGGGTGGCCGTCGTCTTTTTTTTCAGCGTGGCCGTGGCCCTGTGCCAGCATGTCGCCGCGCCCCTTTTCGGCCTGGGCGTGGCCATGGTCCTCGTCGTCCTGGCCCGGCTCGACCCCGGGGCCTTTTTTCGCCGTCTTCTCACCGTGAACCTCTTCATCTTTTTTTTGTGGCTGGTGTTGCCTTTTTCCCTGCCCGGCGTCCCGGTCTTCAGCCTCGGCCCGGTGGCCGCCACCCGCGAGGGCATGGCCCTGGCCGTTTTGGTCACGGTCAAATCCAACGCCGTGGTCTGCGCCTTCTTCGCCCTGGCCGCCACCATGGACGCCCCGGTCTTCGGACAGGCCGCCGGACGCCTGGGAGCGCCCGCCAAATTGACCTTCCTGTTCCTTTTCACCTATCGTTACGTCCATGTCCTGGCCGGCGAGTACGCCCGGCTGCGCGTGGCCGCCAAGCTGCGCGGCTTCAGGCCCACAACCGGCATGCACACGTACCGCACCATGGCCAACCTGCTGGGCATGGTCCTGGTGCGCGGCTACGACCGGTCCAGGCGGGTCTACGAGGCCATGATCCTGCGCGGATTCCATGGCTCGTTCCATACCCTGCGCCAGTTCGCCGCCGCCCCCCGGGACCGGATATTTGTCTCGGTCATGTTCCTGTGTCTGGCGATCATGGCCGCCCTGGAAGCCTATCCCCCGCATTTCTAAGAATCCCCGGAGCCAAAGCATGGACGTCTCTGCCCCGCCCCTTCTGGAACTGCGCCAGATCACCTTCGCCTATGCCGGCGCCGCCCGTCCCGTGCTCGACGGCATGGAGTTTCAGTTTAGGCCCGGCGACCGCATGGGCCTCTACGGCCCCAACGGCAGCGGCAAAACCACCATGCTGCACGTGATCATGGGCCTTCTCAAACCCACCTCCGGCGACATCCTTTTTTCCGGCGCGCCGTGCCGTACGGAAAAAGACTTCGAGCACGTGCGCCGCAGCATCGGGCTGCTTTTGCAAAACGCCGACGACCAGCTTTTCAACCCCACCGTGCTCGACGACGTGGCCTTCGGTCCCTTGAACCTCGGCCTGTCCACGGACGACGCCCGCAATCGCGCCATGGAGACCATGGCCTTCCTCGGCCTTTCCGGCTTCGAGGACCGCCTGACCCATCGCCTCTCCGGCGGCGAAAAAAAACTCGTGTCCCTGGCCGGGGTCCTGGCCATGCAGCCCAAGGCCCTGCTCCTCGACGAACCCACAAACGGCCTGGACCCGGAAACCCGCGACCGCATCATCGCCATCCTCAACAACCTCGATACCTCGCTTATCGTCATCTCCCACGACTGGGACTTCCTCGACCAGACCACCCGGACCTTCCTGACCATCGAACACGGACGCCTCCTGCGCGAAGAAGGACACGTCTTCCACTCCCATCTCCATAGCCATCGCCTGGGCGATCACCCCCACCGCCACCAGCCATAGGGCCGCCAGGGGAGGAGGGACTGCAGGGGGCGCCGCCCCCTGCACCCCCGCCAGGGGGGTAACCCCCCTGGACCCCGTAACGTGCGGTCCTGGCGCCAGGCGCAAAGCGCCTGGCGCCAGGACCGCAAGGTTCCAGCTCCATGGGCGCTGTCGCCCGAAAACGCCGTTCCGTCGGTCGGCCGGGCTGCAGCGCAGCCCCGGCCGACCGACGGCGACGGGGGGTCCGGGGCAGCCAGCCCCGTGTCGCCTATTCGGGGCTGTCGAGTTGTTGGCGGTAGGCTTCGGAGTAGATGGAGAGCATGACCATGGCCAGGCTGACGATGAGCGGCCCGTAGAGCAGTCCCAGGGCGCCGTAGTATTTGATGCCGCCCAGGATGGACAAAAAGACGTAGAACATGGACATGTTGGAGCGACCTTTGAGCAGCATGGGGCGCAGCACGGAGTCGATGCCGGAGACGATGATCACCCCCCAGGCGCAGAGGAAAAGGCCCCATTGCCAGTCGCCGGTGAGGAGGAGGTAGGCTGCGGCGGGGATCCAGATGATGGCCGTGCCGACCACGGGCACAAGCGAGGTGAACCCCATCATGAATCCCCAGAACAGAGGCGGGATGCCGACGATGTACAGCCCGAGGCTTCCGGCCAGTCCCTGGCACACGGCGATGAGGAAGCTGCCCATGACCACGGAGCGGGAGACGTCGCCGAACTGCTTGATGATGCGGTTTTCCTGGTCTTCGCGAAGCGGCAGCAGGTATTTGATGCGGGCCAGCATGGATTCGCCGTCGCGCATGAGGAAAAACAGGATGAAGACCAGGATGCAGAAATTGATGGTCAGTCCCAGGGCGTTGCCCAGAAGCGTGGTTCCAGCGTCGAGAATGATCTGCCCGGATTGTTTGGAGAGATCGATGAGGTCGCCCTGCAGATCGATTTTTGACGGATCGAGGAAGGGAACGTGGGCTTTGACCCAGTCCAGATAGGGGGCCAGATGTTCCTGGGACAGCAGGGTCTCCAGGTCGTTGTCCACAAGCCAGGCCTGGACGGCGGACAGGGTCTGCATGCCCTGGTTTAATAGCGCCCCGGTGAGCACCAGAAGGGGCACGATGAGCAGCAAGACCACCATGGCTGTGGTGACCAGGGCGGCCAGTCCGCTCCGGCCGCCCATTTTGGCGCTAAGGAACCGGAAAGCGGGGTGGCACAGGGTGGCCAGCACGGCGCCCAGGATGATGAGGTGGACGAACGGCCGCAGAACGATGTAGGCCAAAAGGAGGGAACAGGCCAGGGCGGCGAGGAAAAAAAGTGTGGAGAACCGGCGCGTGCTCGTGTCCATGTGCCGGATTGTAGCAAAGACGCGGGCGCGGGTGAAGCGATCATTGTGGAAGGCGACGACAAGGGACGGCATACGCTGGGCGACGCGCTGGGAAGGCTTGGCCGCAGGCTTTTTCTCAGGCGTGAGCCCTACCGGGACATCACCGGCGAGGTCTTTGAGGACGGGGCGGCGGCCGTGCCCGAGGCCCGGGCCCGGGAATGGGCGTTGGTCCTAAGCGCCCGGGGCGTGCCGCATGCCGTATCGCGGGAGGGGGAAAACGGCTGGCGGCTGACGGCCCCGCGCCGGGAGGCGGCCCGGGCGGTGGAGGAGATTCGGGCCTATATCCGGGAGAACGCGGCGGACGAGCGGGCGGTTCCCTTCCTGCCGCGACCGGTCCCGGTCCGGTCTGTCGCCATGGTCATGGCCGGATTGGGGATGGCGTTCGTATATCTGATCTCCGGCCCTGTGATCTGGGGACGCCGGGTGGATTTCGTCAGCCTGGGGGCGGGCGACACCGGGGGCATGCTTTTTTCCGGGCAGTGGTGGCGGGCGGCGACGGCTTTGACCCTGCATGCCGACATGGGCCATCTTTTGGGCAACGTGATCATTGGCGGGCTTTTCATGGCCTTTTTGTGCCGGGAGGCCGGGGTGGGGACGGGCTTTTTCCTGGCGCTTGCGGCCGGGGCGGCCGGGAACGTGGCCAAGGCCCTGGTCCAGGGGCCGGGACACCATTTTCTGGGGGCGTCCACGGCGGTCTTCGGGGCCTTGGGGGTGCTTGGGGGGCTTAAAAGCGTATCCGGCATGCGGGGGTTTTCCCTGCGCCAGATCGCGCCGTTTGGGGCCGGACTCATGCTTTTGGCCTTTTTGGGGGCCGGGGAGGAGGAGGGTTCGGGCAAGATCGACCTGGCCGGGCATTTCTTCGGTTTTGCGGCCGGAATGCTTCTGGGGGCGGGAGGCGGTCTGGTCATGGCCTGGCGGCGGCGACCGGGCGGCCCTGGACGCGACGCCGCCCTGGGGATTGTGGCGGGAGGCGTGGTGATCCTGGCCTGGATTTCGGCCTGGTACGGCTGGCGCTGGTGGTGAGGTCCTGCCGCAAGGAACGCTTTGCCATTTGCGGACACATGGGATACAGGTCGTTTTTCGACGCATCGGCCCACGCCGAAAGCGTCTTTTTTTCGGACCGTGGGCAGGACGGCGCGGCATAAGGGAGACACGGGATGAGCCTGAATCGTCTGGTGTATGAAGGCGAGGAGATTCGCTTCCGCACGGGGAAACACTGGGTCGTCTTCGTCAAGGCCGCCATCTTTTTGCTTCTGGCCGTGGCGGCTTGGTCCAGCGAGGACATGTTGCGCGGGCTTTTGACGTTTAAGGCGCCCGAGGAAATCGAGAAATTTCTGCCCAAGATCATAAGCGTCGCCGTGTGGGTGATCCGCTACAGCCTGTTTTTCATATTCGGTCTTATGGCCTTTTTGCGGCTGTTCTCCTTTTTCACGTTGCGCGTGGCGATCACCCCCAAGCGTCTCATCTGCGACGACGCCGTATTCGGCTCGTTTTCCATGGACCTGACCAAGATCGAATCGGTCAAGTCCGAGCCGGGTCTTTTCGGCGGGCTTTTCGGATACGGCAAGGTGGTGCTCACGGCCACGAGCAGCCAGCGCCTGATCGTGACCAACCTGAGCCATCCCCACGTCTTCGAGAAGGAACTGTTCGCCGCCAAGTAGGGCAGGCCGGGGCGTCGGCCCCAGGGCGCCTTGCGGGCGGCAGAGCGGTCCTTTGTCTCGCGTTACCGGCATGATACGGTTTCTTGGCAATCTGGTCGCGTCCCGCAAAAGCGGCGGTGACGGGCGGTCCGGCGATACGGGCCGCAGCGGGCAATGGATCATGCATCCGAAACGACGACAGATCGGCCGCCTGGGCATCCTCTTCAAGCTCTTTTTCGTATTCTCGGTCATTTTAGCCATCAGCTATTTCACGACCTCCACCCTTTTCATCTCCATCCGGGACACCGTGGACATCACCCGGGATATCGTGAAGGTGCGTTTCGAGGTGCTCTCCATCTCCCAGCGCATGATCGACAGCCTGCTTTCCATGGAGGAGAATCAGAAAAAGTATCTGCTGTTGCGCGAGGACCAATACAAAAAGTATTTTCTGGCCGCCTTGCAGGAGTACCGCAACGCCATCTGGAGCATCCTGTGGTTTCGCTACG